>Ga0126373_10000151_pt1 | contig 47306 bp, 42 predicted proteins | sample PanSoiMetPlot_11_FD_92545 | JGI IMG/M metagenome (GOLD analysis project Ga0126373, IMG submission 92545) | Tropical forest soil microbial communities from Panama - MetaG Plot_11 | ecosystem: Environmental > Terrestrial > Soil > Tropical forest > Bulk soil | place: Panama | collected 2016-02-17 | reverse complement strand
TTCTCGTGACTGACCACCGTACTGACTCCTTCGGCAGCAAGCCGTGGCACGCGAAGGTGTCCCGTCGCCGGTTCCTCGCGACGGGAGCCGCCCTGGCCGGCGCAGCGGCGCTCGCCGGGTATCTCCCCGAGAACTTAGCCCGTATGGCATCGGCGTCCGCTAGTTCTGGCTTCGACCTGAGCCAGGTCAAGCACCTGGTGTTCCTGATGCAGGAAAACCGCAGTTTCGACCACTACTTCGGGACCTACCCGGGGGTCCGCGGCTTCTCCGATCCGACCGCAATCACGCTGCCGAACGGCCGCTCGGTCTTCCAGCAGCCCGACCCGGCCAACCCCGACGGCTACCTCGAGCCGTTCCACATGAGCACCATCACCACCGGGGCGGCCGCCATCCCGGACCTCAGCCACTCGTGGCAGGCGCAGCACGCCTCGTGGAACTTCGGGAGGATGGACGGCTGGCTGCGGGCCCACATCGCGGCCGACAGCCCGGCCGTCGGCCCCTACACGATGGGCTACCACACCCAGGAGGACCTCCCGTTCCACTGGGCGCTCGCGGGGGCCTTCACGCTCCTGGATAGCTACCACTGCTCGGTGCTCGGTCCCACCGACCCCAACCGGGCAGTCTGGCAGAACGGCACCAACGACCCGCAGGGCATGGGCGGCGGCCCGATCCTCGAGACGGTCACCCCGCCGCCGCTCACGTTCGAGAGCGGGGCAGAGACTCTGTTCAACGCCGGGATTACCTTCCACCAATACCTGACCGGTGGCGGGCCCGACACCTATCCCTGGTTCGCCAAGCTGAAGACCAAGTCGGGCATCCCGATCGAGCTGTACAACGCGGTGAACCTCGGCAGTAACACCCTCTGGGGCGACGGTACCCCCGGCGGGATCGGCGACCCGGCCAACCCGACCCTGGCGACGGTGCCGAGCCTGGCCTTCGAGGAGGACTGCGCCAACGGGGTGCTGGCCGACGTATCGTGGCTTGGCACCAGCTCATCGGAGCACCCGTCGGCTACGCCAGCAGCCGGCGCTCAGTTCCTCGCCCGGATCCTCGACGCCCTGAGCGCCAACGAGGACCTGTGGAACACGACGGTCCTGGTTATCAACTATGACGAGAACGACGGCTTCTATGACCATGTGCCGCCGCCAACGCCGGACCGGTCCAGGTTTCCCGAGGAGTTCGTGACCAAGGCGTCGGCGGCCGGAACGCCCGGCGGTGACCTGCCGGTTGGGGCGGGCTTCCGGGTGCCGTGTTTCATCATCTCGCCGTGGTCGACTGGCGGGAAGATCTTCTCCGAGGTGTCGGACCATACCTCCTGCCTGCGGCTCATCGAGTCCGTCGCGGCGGCCGGCGGGCTGTCAGGTAAGGGGCCCATCACCTTCCCCAACATCAGCCGCTGGCGCAGGGCAACGTTCGGCGATTTCAGCGGCGCCCTGCAGCCAGGCGCCCCGCAGCCCGCGCCGTCGAGCCCCGAGTTCGACCCGACCGTCCGGGCGGCGAATGCGGCGGCCCAGGCGGCGTCGTCGAAGCTGCCGCTGCCGCCGTTCCCTGGCGCGGCGCAGACCCTCCCGGTGCAGCTCAGCTCCGTCAGCTGAGCCTTGCCGGCTCCGGCCGAGACGCAGCGTCCGCCGGTCTGTTCACGCAGACCGGCGGACGCTGTGCACTGGCTTATTCCAGGGCGTCCCGGCTCAGCTGCGGGAAGACTTTCGACACCTTGCCGAGAAGGTAGTCACCATAGGTGCCGGTAAAGGCTCGCAGGTCCTTGCCGTCCCAGCGCGGGCGGCCGTCGCCGGCGGACGCGGCGCGGCCGGGCAGGGGCGGCACCTCGTCGGTGAATCCCGGGTCGAGGAAGAACGGGAAGGACAGCCGCCCGTGGCCGCTGAGGTTGCGGACCCGGTGTGGCGTGGACTTGTACCAGCCCCCGGTAAGGCGGTCGAGCATGTCGCCGATATTGCAGACCAGCGTGTCCGGTATCGGCGGCGCGTCGATCCAGCCCTCCGGCGCGGCGACCTGCAGGCCGCCGCTCTCGTCCTGGGCGAGGAGCGTCAGCAGGCCGTAGTCGGTGTGCTCGCCCACGCCCCAGCTGTCGTCGTGCGGTGGCGACGGCGGGTAGTGGAAGATGCGGAACAAGATCGTCGGGTCCGCGGTGTACCCGGCGGCGAAGTACGTGGCGTCAAGGCCGAGGCTCAGCGCGACTCCCGTCAGCAGCGCCTGGCCAGCGGTCGTCAGCGCGTCCAGGTAGGCGAGCACCAGCGGGCCTAGCCGCGGCACCTGCCGGGGGAACAGGTTACGGCCGTGCAGCGGGAGCCCGGCCAGTACCCGCGGATCGTCGTCGGGCAGCTCGGTGCCGAAGTACAGGCCCTCCTTCAGATCCGGCCGCCCCGACGTGAGCTCAGCCCCGACCGGAAAGTAGCCGCGCCAGGCCCGGCCGCCGCGCTCCATGTCGATCTCGAGCTTGTCCGCCACCGGCAGCGCGAAGAACTCTGCGCTCGCTTCGGCGAGCTCTGCAAGCAAGCTGGCGGGCACGCCGTGGCCGGTCACGTAGAAGAAGCCCCGATCCCGGCAGGCGGCCTCGATCTGACCGGCGACGGACATCGCTGCCGCTTCCGATGTCTGCCCGCCGCGGACCAGCGGTCCTACGTCGATGACGGGCAGACTCGGCGATCCCCGAGCTCGGTCCATGGGAGCCATCCTGCCGTTAATCGGCTCACCGACCCCCGCCCAGGTACCCGGCGAGGTGATCGCCCGTGAGGCAAAAGGTGGCCCGGTGGTGCTGGCCTGGTCGGTGCACAGCAGGGGATGCGCGATGATGGGGGCGTGGTCGGGGCGGACATGCGGTGATGCAGGGGTTCGCCGAGCTGATCGCACCGTCCCGCCTTGGCCGCAGTTTTCGCTGGCTGCTGGCGTCCTCGTGGGTGACCAATCTAGGCGACGGGATCACCCTGGCGGCTGGCCCGCTACTGGTTGCGTCGCAGACGCGCAGTCCGCTCACAGTCGCGATGGCTGCCTTCCTGCTGCGGCTGCCGTGGCTGCTGTTCGGCTTGCACGCAGGCGTGGCCGCCGACCGGTTCAACCGGCGCGCGCTCGTGATAGCCACCGGGCTGGTGCGGCTGGGGATCCTGCTGCTGCTGGTGGCGTCGATCCTGACACACCGTGTCAGCATCGGGGTGGTCCTGGCCGCCCTGTTCCTGTTCGGGGTCGTCGAGACCTTCGGCGACACCACGACCACCACACTGCTCCCCATGCTCGTCGGCAAGCCGGACCTCGGGATCGCGAACTCACGGGCGATGACGGGCCTGGTCGTGTGGAATCAGCTGGCGGGGCCGCCGGTGGGTGCCGCGCTGTTCGCGGCGGGGATGGCGCTGCCGTTCGCCAGCGAGAGCGTGTGCGTGCTCGCCGGCGTGCTGTTGATTTCCCGGGTGCGGCTGCCCGTGCACGGCGCGCGCGGCCAGCGCGCCAGGGTTCGTGACGATATCCGCGAGGGCTGGCGCTGGCTGTGGGGGCACGCCGCGGTGCGGACACTCGCGATCACGATCTTTACCTTCAACGTGACCTTTGGCGCCGCCTTCTCGGTGCTGGTTCTGTACGCGCGTGAGCGGCTGGGCATGGGCGCGCTCGGCTTCGGGCTGATTACCACCGCGATGGCGGTGGGTGGCCTGCTGGGCGGCGGCTGCTACGGCTGGCTGGAGCGGCACCTGCGGCTGGGCGTCATCATGCGCGGGGGTCTCATCATCGAGACGCTGACCCACCTCGCGCTCGCGCTCACCCGCACGGACTGGTTCGCGCTGATCGTCTTCGTGATCTTCGGCGCCCACGCGTTTGTCTGGGGCACGACGTCGACGAGCGTGCGGCAGCGGGCCGTGCCGGCCGAGTTCCAAGGCCGCGTCGGCAGTATCTACCTCACGGGCGTGGTCGGTGGCATCGTGATCGGGTCGGTGCTCGGCGGCCTGGTCGCCGAGGCGTGGGGCATCACCGCGCCGTTCTGGTTCGCATTCGCCGGGTCGGCCGTCATCCTCGCGCTGATCTGGCGCTCGCTGCTGTTCATCGCGCACACCGACGAGCAGGCCCGAGCGAGTGCCGCCGCCGGAGCGGCCTGAGGCCTGGCGGTCACCGGGTCAGCGATGCCCGGCCAGGTACCGCGCGAGATGATCGATCACCTCGCGGGCGTCGTCCTCGATGCCGTAGATGAAACTGGACTTGCGCCGCCGCAGCACCGGCAGCCCGAGCGCATACAACCCGGGGCTGTCCACCACGCCGCCGTCGTGGCGCAGGTGGCCCTTGGTGTCGACCACGGGCACGTCGAGCCAGCCGTAGTCGGGCCGGAACCCCGTCGCCCAGATGATCGTGCGTATCTCGCCGCTTTCCAGGTCGAGCTGCAAGCGGGCCGAGTCCGGCACCCGCGTGGGCGCGAAGCGCTCGGAAGGCCCGACCTCGCTGTCGCGTCCGGTGGTCAGCGCCCACTCGTCGAAGGTGTCCAGCAGTCGTTCCATCTTGAGGTCCGCGAGCGAGAACATGTTGCGGAGGCCCCCTGAGAACAGGGCGCGGCCGTCCCGCACCGTGGCCCACCGGCCCACGAGCTCGACTCCCAGCGCGGTCAGCGCGTTGATGTCCAGAGTCGTCCGCTGGGGAGTCCCCACGAGCTGAGGAGAGGGCAGCCGCCGGGCGCGAGTGAGGTCGTCGAGCTCGTCGTAGCGCTGGTCCCACACGCCGGAGCAGTCCATCCACCACAGCACGTCGCGGCCGCGATAGGTGCGCGGCAGCCGCACATGCTCTCCCACCGAGAGCGTCACCGGCCGCCCGGACTGCTGTAGCTCGGCTGCCAGCTGCACGCCAGTCGCCGAGGCTCCCACGACGAGGACGCCGGCGTCGGAGAGCTGGTCAGGCTCGCGGTAGTCGAACGGCGTCAGTTGGTCAACGGCCGTTGGCACCGCGCCCGCGAACTGCGGTAGCGCGGGCCGGTTGCAGGCACCGCTCGCGATCACCACTGTCCGGCAGCGAACCTCGCCGTCGCTCGTCCTGATCTCGTAATCGTCGCCGGCGCGTCGCACCGCCGTGACGTTCGTGCTGGTCCGGACCGGAGCCCCGGAGACCTTGGCGAAGCGGTCGATGAACTCCGTGATCTCCGCCATCGTCATATAGCCGTCGGGGTCCGGGCCTTCGTAGCGAAGGCCCGGCACCCGGCACTGCCAGTTCGGCGTGAGCAGCCGGAGGGAGTCCCAGCGCTCGCGCCGCCAGGAATTCGCGACCTCGCCGCGCTCGAGCACAACGTGGTCGATCGACCGGTCGCTCAGGAACTGGCTCGCGGCGAGACCTGCGTGGCCCGCCCCGATGACAACCGCGGTAACGCGCTCTGCGGCCTGGCCCGTCAAGCGACCTCGACCGTGACGTTGGTCGGGTTCGTGAGCGCGTCGAAGACGGCGGAACGCTTCTGCGACTGAGCCACCAGCGCCTCGATCTCCTGCCTCGATGCGTCCGCGTCGATGGTGAACGTCACCTTGATGTCGTTGTAGCCGTTGCGGACGTCACTGTCAGCACCGAGGATGCCGCGGATGTCGTGGTCGCCTTCGACCGTCGCCTCGACCGAACGCAGCTGGATGCCGCGGTTCTCCGCGACGGACGCCACACCAGCCGTCAGGCAGCTCGCCAGGCCGACGATCAGGTACTCGATCGGCGTGATGCCCTTGTCCGTCGCCGCGAAGACCTCGGGGTGGTCAGCCTCGAACACCGACTCTTCCTGGTGGGCCTGCTCCTCGCCGAGGCCGAAGAAGCTCTGGACGTTGATGGTGCTGTGGACCCCGTTGTTCCACTTCGCGGACGCCCGCCAGGTGAACTGGGCAGCCTCAGGCGCGCCCTTCAGCACCTCGCGCGCGTCGAGCAGCGCCTGCACGTTGACGCCATTAGTAACCGTTGTCATATCGCGTGACCCCTCTCACCCACCCACGCTCAAATTCCTACTGGTGTGCGTGACAATACACGGACCAGGTAAGAGCTACCATATCCGTCATGGCAGAGCCAGCCTCGAAGCTCACGGCCGGCTCGGTCGGCACCGTGGAGACCCAGTACCTCGACCTCCCCGGGCCCGTTCGGCTCGACTGCGGGCAGGACCTCTACCCCGTCCGGGTGGCGTACGAGACCTATGGTGAGCTCTCCCCGGCGCGCGACAACGTCATCCTGGTATGCCACGCCCTCAGCGGCGACGCCCATGCGGCAGGCTTCGCGAAGACCCCGCAGGAGGAGAGCACTCGGGACGGGTTCGGGGCAGAAGACCGCGACGGCTCGGCCGGCAAAGGGCTTGGCTGGTGGGACGGGATGATCGGCCCAGGCAAGGCATTCGACACCGAGCGCTTCTTCGTCGTCTCCACGAACTTGCTCGGCGGCTGCCGCGGGACGACGGGGCCGTCGTCGGCCGACCCCAGGACAGGCCAGCCGTACGGTCCCGATTTTCCAGTCATCACCGTCGCCGACATGGTCCGGACTCAGCGCGCTTTCCTGGACGTCCTCGGCATCGAGCGGCTCGCGGCGATCGCGGGTGGCTCCCTGGGCGGGATGCAGGCGTTCGAGTGGGCGATCCAGTTTCCCGAGCAGGTCGACGCCATTGTGGCCATCGCCAGCACGCACGCCCTCTACCCGCAGGGCGTGGCCTGGAACGCGATCGCGCGGAACGCGATCACGGGTGACCCGGCCTGGCAGGGCGGTCGGTATTACGGCACGGGCAGCAAGCCTGATGCGGGCATGGGGGTGGCGCGGATGGTGGGCCACGTCACCTACCTGTCGGCGCCCGCGCTGGACGACAAATTCGGTCGGCGTCTGCAGTTCGCCGATGACATCCGCTACACGATCACCGAGCCGGAGTTCGAGGTCGAGAACTACCTGCGGCACCAGGCCGAGTCGTTCGTCAAGCGTTTCGACGCCAACACCTACCTCTACACCTCGCGCGCGCTGACCTATTTTGATCTCGCCCGGCAGTACGGCGGCGGCTCGCTCGGCCGGGCGCTCGACGGCGTGCTGGCGCGGACGCTGCTGATAGCGTTCAGTTCCGACTGGCTGTACCCGCCGTCGGCGTCGAGGGAGATCGAGGCGGAGCTTCACGCTCTCGGCAAGCCGGTCGAGTGCCACGTGATCGAGGCGCCGTATGGCCACGACTGCTTCCTGCTCGAGGAAGCCCGGCAGACACCCATCATCCGGCGGTTCCTGAGTCAGCACACTCTGGCCGGCCGAGTCGGCCCAGGCAGCCCAGCCGGCGCCTGACGCCACGGAATACACGCAAGTCGAGGAAGGCCTTCGTGACCGACAAGCTCCCCCGCGCGGAGGAAGCCCGCGCGTTCGGATTCGAGACCCGGCAGCTGCACGCAGGGCAGCGGCCCGACCCGAACACCGGCGCACGAGCCGTGCCGATCTTCCAGACGACTAGCTACGTGTTCGAGGATCCGGAGTCAGCCGCGGCGTACTTCAACCTGCAGGAGTACGGGAACACGTACTCGCGGATCATGAACCCGACCGTCGCTGTGTTCGAGGAGCGCGTGGCCAACCTCGAGGGCGGTGCGGGCGCGGTGGCCTTCGCCAGCGGGATAGCCGCCCAGGCGGCCGCGTTGTTCACGCTGCTGCAGCCGGGCGACCACGTCGTCTCGTCCACAGCGCTGTACGGCGGTACGGTCAACCAGCTCAAGCATTTCCTGCGCAAGATGAATATCGACCTGACGTGGGTCGATCCCGACAACCCGGACGCCTGGGAGCAGGCCATCAGGCCGAACACCAAGGCGTTCTTCGGCGAGACGATCGGCAACCCCGCCGGCAACGTGCTCGACATCGAGACGCTGGCGGCCCTCGCGCACTCCCGCGAGCTGCCGCTCATCGTGGACAACACGTTCGCCACGCCATACCTGTGCCGGCCGATCGAGTGGGGTGCCGACATCGTGATCCACTCGGCCACCAAGTTCATGGGCGGCCACGGCACGAGCATCGGCGGCGTCGTGGTCGAGGCAGGCACGTTCAACTGGTCCAATGGGCGGTTTCCGGTGGTCGCGGATCCGTCGCCTGCCTACCACGGCCTGCAGTTCCACGAGACGTTCGGCACCTACGGCTATCTCATGAAGCTGCGGGCGGAAACCCTGCGTGACCTCGGCGCGGCCATGTCGCCCTTCAACGCGTTCCTGTTCCTGCAGGGGCTCGAGACGCTTTCGCTGCGGATGGAACGCCACGTGGAAAACGCCCGCGCGGTCGCCGCCTTCCTCGAGGCACACGAGCTGGCCTCGAATGTGACCTATCCCGGGCTCCCGGCCAGCAAGTACCGGACGCTGGTGGATAAGTACCTGCCGCGCGGCACGGGCGCGGTGTTCTCGTTCGACTGCGCCGGTGGCCGGGCGGGCGGTCAGGACCTCATCCGAGGCGTGACGCTGTGGTCTCATCTGGCGAACGTCGGCGACGCGAAGAGCCTGATCATCCATCCGGCCAGCACGACGCACCGCCAGCTCAGCGACGACGAGCTGCGGGCTGCCGGCGTCGGGCCAGGCACGGTGCGGCTGTCGGTCGGCACCGAGTCCGTCGAGGATCTGATCTGGGATCTGCAGCAGGGATTCGCGCTCGTGGCCGCGACGGCGGAACAGAAGGTGGCGACGGCATGATCGATCTCGCGAGATACCAGGACCCGCTGGTCATCCAGCGAGTCCTCCACACCGCCAGGACGATCGCGATCGTGGGCCTGTCGCCCAACGAGCTGCGGGCCAGCTACTTTGTCGGCTACTACCTCAAGCGGCACGGCTATCGCGTGATCCCGGTGAACCCGCGCGAGTCCGAGATTCTGGGGGAGAAGTCGTACGCGAGCCTGCTGGACATCCCCGAGCCAGTAGACGTGGTGGATGTCTTCCGCGCGCCCTCCGCGCTGCCGGGGATCGCGCGGGAGGCAGTCGCGATTCGTGCCGGTGCTCTCTGGTGCCAGTACGGCGTGATCAACGCCGAGGGAGCGCAGATCGCCGAGGACGGCGGCGTGCCGGTGATCATGGACAGGTGCCTGAAAGTCGAGCACGCGCGCTACGCGGGCCGGATGCACTGGCTGGGCTTCAACACCGAGCGCGTCACGTCCGTTCGCTCGGGACTCCAGTAGCCGGCGAGGTGCACCCGGCGTCTAGTTGCGCAGGCCGGCACTCGTCAGCGACTGTCTGACCAGCGCCGGCGCTGCTACGGTGGGCGAACACGGGCGTTGACGACCTGCCGGACTAATGCGCGGAGTAGCCACATGAAGCGGAGCACCGACCGGATCCTGGCCACGCACACGGGCAAGCTTGTCATGCCGCATGCGGGAAACACCTTTATGGGCCCGCCGCCCACCCCGCCCGAGCAAGTCGAGCACGAGATCAGTGAGCTCGTGAAGAAGCAGGTCGAGATCGGGATGGACGTCATCTCGAACGGCGAGCCGGCCGGCATTGGCCCGGGCACGATGTTCCAGCTCATTGATGGATTCGAGACGATCGATGTCAACATCCCGGCGGACGAGCCTGCCGTGAGCCTCGAGCGCGTCCGCTGGCTGGGCCGCGACTTCTTCGAGTACCAGGACTTCTACACCAACATGTTCTCGACCTGGATGGGCGACTTCGACAATCCGGTGATCAACATGCGGACCGTGGTCAGCGGGCCGCTCAAGCTGCGGTCGATGGAGCCGATCGAGCATGACATCCAGTTGTTCAAGAAGGCACTCGCCGAGCACGCCCCGGACAAGGAGGCGTTCTACTGCGTCATCGCGCCGGAGTGGCTCGAGGAGTTCGTCTGGAACGAGTACTACAAGACCGACGACGATTTCGTGGTCGCGCTCACCGAGGCGATGGCCCCGATTTTCAAGACCGTCACGGACAGTGGCCTGATACTCCAGATCGACGACCCGGCGATCAGTCACGACTGGGAAGAGGCGCGCCGCCCGCCGATGACGGACCAGGAGTACGAGCGCTTCATCATGATCCGCATGGAGGCGCTCAACGCAGCGCTCGAGGGCGTCCCCGAGGACCGGGTCCGCTTCCACACCTGCTGGGGCAGCTGGCCGGGGATGCACACGAACGAGGTGCCGCTCCGCAAGCTTGTCCCGACGATGCTGAAGGCGAAGGCCCAGGCCTTCTCGCTCGAGTCCGCCAAGTCGACCCACCGGCTCGAGTGGCAAGTCTGGCGTGACGAATTCAAGTGGCCGGAGGACAAGATCATCATCCCGGGCGTGGTCGATCACACGACGCCGATCGTCGAGCCCCCCGAGGTCGTCGCCGATACGATCATCAATTTCGCGAACGTCTGCGGGCGGGAGAACGTCATCGCCGGGACGGACTGCGGCATGCGCTGGCACGCCCAGGCCGCCTGGGCGAAGTACGAAAACATCGTCAAGGGCGCGGAGCTTGCCACGAAGCAGCTCTGGAAGTAGCACGCTGGCGCACATCGGACGGCGTGGTCCCGCGCGCCGCAGGCACCGGCTGAGCGGCTGACCGGCTGCGCATGGTGGCCTAGGGCGCAACGAAGGAGCTGACCGTGTCAGACGACATTCCAGCGCGGGCCCTGGAACTGCGCTCACTGGTGACCAGCCAGGCAACAATCCAGGTGACGCTAGAAGATGTTGACGTTCCCGTGCCAGGGGCCGACCAGGTCCTGATCAGGATGGGAGCCGCGCCGATTAACCCGTCCGACCTTGGCTTGCTGTTCGCGGGAGCCGACCTGACCAATGCGACAGCGGGCGGCACCGCCGAACGGCCCGTTATGACCGCCCCGCTGCCCCCGGCTGCGGCGCGCGCAGCCGCGGCACGGGTCGGCCAGTCGCTTCCGGTCGGCAACGAGGGCGCCGGAACCGTCATAGCGACCGGCTCGTCCGATGCGGCCCGGCGGCTTGGAGGCAAGACCGTCGCGGTCGCTGGCGGCGGCATGTACACGCAGTACCGCTGCGTGGCCACTGCTGCCTGCATGGAACTGCCGGATGGCGTCGACGCGGTGGCCGGCGCTGCGTCGTTCGTCAACCCGATGACCGTACTCGGCATGGTCGAGACGATGCGCGACGAAGGGCACGCGGCTCTCATCCACACCGCTGCTGCCTCGAACCTCGGCCAGATGCTCAACCGGGTCTGCATCGAGGATGGCATCCCCCTCATCAACATCGTCCGGTCGGCCGCGCAGCTGAAACTCCTGACGGACCAGGGCGCCACACACGTCCTGGACTCGACGGCCGAGCCGTTCATGAAGGACCTCACGGCGGCCATCGCCGAAACGTCGGCGACGATCGTCTTCGACGCCATCGGCGGGGGGCAGCTGGCGAGCCGGATCCTCACCTGCATGGAGGCCGCGCTCATCGCCGGGAGCCCGTACAGCCGGTACGGCTCTGCGGTCCACAAGCAGGTCTACATCTATGGGTCCCTCGACCGCAGCCCCACCGAACTGGTGCGCAACTACGGCACCGCCTGGGGCGTCGGCGGCTGGCTGCTGACGCCGTTCCTCGCCAAGGCAGGACCAGCCCGCATCGCCGCGATGCGCGAGCGTGTCGCGGCCAGCCTCACGACGACCTTCGCGAGTAGCTACGCCGGGCAGCTCTCGCTCGTCGAGGCCCTGAAGCCCGATGGTGTCGCCTCCTACGCCCGGATGGCAACGGGTACCAAGTACCTCATCGTCCCGAACGGAGGCGCCGAGGCGCGGACGGCTCAGTAACCGCATTGTGGGACGGCTATCCGCAGACCTCATGATGGAGCTCGAGCAGGCGCTCCGCCTGCACCTGGACCTGTAAGGCTGCGGACAGCTCGCCGCGGTCGTGTCAGCAGCCGAGCAGCGTGGCGAGGTGATCGAGTCCGTCGGCTTCGAGCAGGCCGTCCAGGGCAGGCGGCTTGGCTGAATGCGTGCCGTCACCCCACTCCAGGGGGCGACGGATGAAGACAGGTCGAATGCCGAGCGCGGCCGCCGCGCTCAGGTCAGAGCCGTGCGCGGCGACCATTCCGGCGTCCTCGGGTCGGCACTCGAGCAGCCGGAGCGCGGTGCGGTACACCTGCGGATCGGGCTTGTAGCTGCCGGCCAGCTGGGCGGACAGCACCGCATCCATGCGCAGGTCAGCGAACTTGAGCAGGTCGGCCAGCAGGGCCACGTGGCCATTGGACAGCGTGGCCAACAGATGCTGACGACGCAGCCGGTCTAGACCCGGCCGGGAGTCGGGCCAGGGCCGGAGCCGCCGCCACCCGTGGACGAGCGACTCGCGGTCGTCAGCCGGCAACCGGATGTCATGCCGGGCGAGCACATCGCTGAGCGTCTCGCGCTGCAGGGAGTCGAGGTCACGCCAGGCAGTGCCCTCGCGGACTCGGTTCATCGCGGGCTGATACGCCCGCCGCCAGTCGTCGATGACGGCCGGCCAGTCGGCGTGCGCTCCGGTACGGGCCGCGGTCGCCTCAGCCAGCTCGATCAGGCTGGAACGCCAGTCCACCAGCGTCCCGAACACGTCGAACAGCAACACGCGCATCTGAGTCACAGCCGCCAGTATGGACCGCCTGAGTCCGGTGCCGTTAACCCCAAATCTGAAATAGAGGACAAGCCGGTTAAGATGACGCGGTGTCGCCTGATAGCGCCGGATTCTGCGCGCGTCCGTCCGCCCCGTGCCGATGAGACAGCTGGTAGCGCTCGGCCGGGGGCTGGTGCACCGCGCGGGCACGGCGGTGATCATCCTCGTGGTAGCGGTCATCGCCACCGCCACCGCCGCAGCCGGGCCGGTCTACTACCATGCAGCGCAGCACTCGATCCTTGCTGACGTGGTCTCGGGCGCGCCCTTTCTCGGCCGCGGCTATGAGGCGACGCTCACCGGTCCGGCGGCCGGCACGCTGTCCACCCTCCAGGGCGATCTGGGTGCAGAACTCGACAAGGATCTCGGCGCGGCTGGTCGTCAGCGGGTATTCGCCCCGCCGGTGGAGTCGATCGAGGCGACCACCGGCGTGCTGTCGCAGGTCGAGCCCTTCCTGCTGGTCTGGCGGGACGGCTTCTGCGCACACCTGGCCATCACCGGGAGCTGCCCGGCAAGCGCCGACCAGGTTCTGGTCAGCCAGGCGGACGCCCGGGTCGCCGGCTGGCACGTTGGCAGCCACATCAACGCGGTTGACTGGCCCACCCTGACCGTGACCGGCGTGTACAAGGCGCCAGACATGAGCAGCGACTACTGGGTCCTGCACGTCGAGGACTACTTCCCGTTCGAGCGCCCGCAGGACGTCAGGCACCCGTCGGCGAACCTGGACGCCGTCTTCACCAGCCAGGCGACCATGGCCGCCGCCCCGGCTGCGCAGCAGGGTACGGCGACGGTTGACCAGGCGCTGGCATCACACCGGCTGGCCACCGGCGACGTCCGACCGCTCGCCGCGGGGCTGACGGCATTCACGACCAGCGTCGATCTGGCCGGCGCACAGGTCGTCGTCCAGTCCACCGTGCCGAGCACACTCGCGGCGGTTCAGGCCCAGTGGCGAGCGGTCGCCGTGCCGGTCACCGTGACCACGACGACGGTGCTGCTGCTGAGCTGGCTGCTGCTCTACCTGATCGTGCTGGAAGCGGTGGAAGCCCGCGGCGCTGAGATCGCGCTGGCCAAGCTGCGGGGACACGGCTGGCGGAGCACGCTGCTCTTCGGGTTGTCCGAGCCGACCGTGCTGCTCATTGCTGCCCTGCCAGCGGGCACGCTCGCGGGCTGGGCGGGCGCGCGATACCTGGCCACCGCCTTGCTGCAGCCAGGCACGCCGGTCACCCTGCCGTGGTCCGCCTGGGCGGCGGCCGCCGCGACGGTCGCCGGAGGACTCGCCGCGGTGATCATGGCGGCGCAGCGGGCGTTGCGGCGGGGGGTCGTGGAGCAGTTCAGGCGTCCGAGCCGGCAGTCCGCCAGCCGGGGCTGGGTGCTGGACTCGATCCTGCTCACCGGGGCCGTGGCGGGCCTGGCTGAGCTGTACACCAGCGGGCAGCTCGGCTCTGGTCATAATGGCGTGCTCGAGCTGCTGGTCCCCGGCCTGACGGGGCTGGCCGTGGCGGTCATCGCGTCCCGGCTGCTGCCACTGGTCTGCCGCGCCCTGTACGGCATCACCTCGCGGCGCGGAAGTCTCGCGCCATTCCTGGCGCTCCGGCACATCGCCCGCCGTGAGGGCGGGATCCGGACCACGATCGTGCTGGCCACGGCCTTCTCGCTAACCGCTTTCGCGTTCGCCGCCTGGTCGGTCGGCCAGCGCAACTACCGGCTGGTCGCCAGTACCCGGATCGGCGCGGCGGATGTCCTGACGGTGGCGGTGCCGCCCGGCCGTGACCTCGGCACGATCGTGAACAGGGCCGATCCCTCCGGCCGGCTCGCGACAGTCGTGGACACCTACATCGGTCTCAGCGGGAGCGCGGCGGGCCAGTACACCCTCGCCGTGGATCCGGCGCGGTTCGCCGCGGTGGCTGCCTGGCCCGGCTCGCTGCCTGCCCGGAACGCCGCCGCATTCGCCCGCCGGCTGCACCCGCCCGCCGCGCCTCCGATCATGCTGACCGGTGACGCCATGAGGGTGACGGTCGCCGTGGCGTCGATGTCACCGGGCGAATTGCTCTATGCGAACGTGACAACTGGTTCCACGCCCGTCACGCTCGGCGCGCTGCCCACGCATGGTTCCGCAACGCTGACCGCGCCGCTGACCGGTTGCCCGTGCGTCCTGCAGAGCCTCGCGCTGACCGAGCCCAGCGCCCAGGTTCGTTTTGGCCGCTCAGGGATTCAGGTCAGCGGCAAGATGACCATCACGGCCGTCGATGTGCGCGCCGGAGGCGGCTGGCGGCCGGCCGCGCCGGCGGCCGTGCTGGGCTCCGCCGCTGACTGGCGGGATGTCACGGCTGGCCAGAGCTCACGTCCGGACCTCGCTGCTGGCTCTCGCGGGCTGACCTGGACCATCACCCATGTGGACGCGAGCACCGACCCCACGCTTGCGGCGGCGAATGTACCCGTGCACATGCCTGCGCTGATCGCTGCTCCGCTGGCCACGCCTGACCAGTCAGTACTCACGGGCAACAGCCTGGACGGCTCGCCGCTTCAGCTCCAGATCCTCGGAGTGCTGCCAGCCGTTCCTGGCGCCCCCGGTAACGGAGTGATCGTCGACCGGAATTACGCGGAGCTGGCCGCCGGGGACAACCTTGGCCAGGCCTCGCAGCAGGTGTGGCTGGCGTCCGGCGCGCTCGGAATCATCAAGCCCAAGCTGCTGGCGAGCGGGGTCAAGATCTTGTCGGTGAGCTCGACGGCGACCGCGGTCGCGCAGCTCAACCGCCAAGGACCCGCCCTGGCGAGCGCGCTCTTCCTGGCTGACGCGGTGGCTGCGGCGGTGCTGGCGGCTGGTGCGGCCATTCTCGGGCTCTACGCTTCGGTCCGCCGCCGTCGCTACGAGTACGCGGCCATGGAGGCATCGGGCACCCGCCGCCGGACGCTGCACAGGTCCCTGCTGCTCGAACTTGCGGTGGTGCTGGGCTTCGGCGTGCTCGTCGGCGCGGCCACCGGGCTCGTCACGGCCCGGTTTGTGCTGGCCAACGTGCCGGAATTCACGACTCAGCCGACCGCGCCGGCGCTGAATTACCTCCCGCCGGCAGGTCCGGTGGCGACACTGCTGGTCGTGACGGCCACGTTCCCTGTCCTTGCCGCACTGATCTCAAGCGTCACGCTTATCCGCGGAGTACGCGCGGACCTGCTCAGGGAGACGCCAGCGTGACCACCACATCTGCGAGCCCCGCAGCCGTCGTCGTCCGCTGCGACAACCTGGTGCAGATCTACGGTGCCGAAGGTCAGACGGTCACGGCGCTGCGCGGGGTCGACCTCAAGGTCACCGAGGGTGAGACCGTCGCCCTGCTCGGCCCGTCCGGCGCCGGCAAGTCCACCTTGATGTGGCTGCTCGCCGGCCTGCTGCGCCCGACCGCCGGCCTCGTCGAGGTGTGCGGAATGAAGGTTGCCGACCTGAAGCCTGCCGAGGCGACCAGGATGCGGAGGCGTGAGGTGGGGGTCGTGATGCAGACCCCAGGCCGCAACCTGCTGCCGTACGAGACAGTTCTGGGGAACGTCCTGTTCGCGCAGGCCCCGGCTCGCAAGACCCGCGCCGGGAGCCGCCGGCAGTCGGCGGCGAGCCTGATCGAGGCCGTCGGGCTGCAGCAGCACGCGAGCCGGCCGGCGGGCCGGCTGTCCGGGGGCGAGCAGCAGCGGCTCGCGGTCGCCGTCGCACTCGCCAACGGGCCGCAGCTGCTGCTAGCCGACGAGCCAACCAGCCAGCTGGACCGCGACTCCGCAGCGCTGGTCATCACGCTTCTCCAGACGGCCAACACCGACTTCGGCACCACCGTGGTCGTGGTCACGCACGATCAGCACGTCGGCCAGGCGTTCGGCAGGACCATCACCATCCGGGACGGCAAGGTCGGCGCCGAGGGGCACGACGGCGAGGACTACCTGGTGGTAAGCCGGGACGGATCAGTACAGCTGCCGCCCGACCTGCTGGATGCGCTCCCGCCGGGCACTTTGGCCAGGGCGGTCCGGACCGAGGCTGGCGTGGAAATACGCCGCGCCGACGTGGAGCGAGGCTGACATGCTCCAGGCACTGGGGGTGGGCTACCGCGCGGCGGGCAGGCCGATTTTCGCGGGCATCAACCTGACCGTCGAGGCCGGCCACAGCGTGGCAGTCACCGGGCCGTCCGGCTCGGGGAAGACCAGCCTGCTGGCGATCCTGGCCGGGCTGACCGCGCCCACCGAGGGCACGGTGCTGATCGACGGCAGGCCGCTCACCGGGTTCGCCGGGCCAGGCCGCGGCGTTTCTGTCGTGCTGCAGGGATACGGGCTGGTCTCGCTGCTGACCGCCGCGGAGAACGTAGAGGTCGCCCTCAGGGCCGCCGGGCGGCCTGCCCGCACCGCTCGCAGCGCGGCGCTCGCGGCACTGGACGAGCTTGGCCTGCTGCCACACGCTGATCAGCTCACGCACGAGCTGTCTGGCGGGCAGCAGCAGCGGACTGCGGTCGCACGGGCGATCGCGCTGCAGCCGAGGCTGCTGATCGCCGACGAGCCGACAGCCGAGCTGGACGCGGCCGCCCGGACCCTCGCCCTGGCGCGGATGTTCGCGCTCGTCGACGAAGGCGGCACGCTGGTGCTCGCCACGCACGACCCGGAAGTCTCCGAACGCTGCGATCAGGTGCTCGACCTCTCCCTCGCAAGCGAGGGTGTCGGAGCCGGCTAACGCAGCCCGCGCCGGGCTGACGCGCCAGCGCAGCAAGCTCGGTGCAGAGGACTCGACGCAGAAGGGGAGCCATGACGAATCCCGTGCTGATGGTGGTCGACGACAACCCGGATAGCCTGAGGGTGCTCGAGGACTCGCTGCGCCGACGGTATGCGAATGACTACACAGTCATCGGTGAGGTTGCCCCTGGGCAGGCCCTCGACCGCCTGCGGGAGCTCAGGACAGCCGGCGAGGCGGCAGCCGTGGTGATGGCGGCGTCCGCGATGACGGTGACCGATGGCGCGGAATTCCTCTCGCAGATCCGCGGCATCCAGCCAGCAGCTAAGCGAGTGCTCGTGGTTCCCAGGGGCGGCCCGGCCGCGCCGAGCCTGCGCGTTCCGGTGTCGCTCGTGCAAGACCGGCAGGCAGCCGCGCCGGTTCTGCGCGCCATCGCGCACGGAATGATCGACGCGTACCTGCCAGCTCCCGCCGACTCCTCCGACGAGGGCTTTCACCGCGCAGTCAGCGAGCTGCTGGACGACTGGGCGCACGAAATCGCGCCGGTCAGGCCCGCAGCGCAGCTCATCGCGCCGGAGGGGTCAGCCCGCGCCCACCAGCTGCGGGATCTGCTCGGCCGCAACGGCATCCCTACGTCTTCCATGCCGCCGGGTCGAAGGAGGGCGTGCGACTGCTGCACGAGGCCGGGCAGGACGGCTCGGCGCTCCCGGTCCTCGTGATGTATACCGGGGAGGTACTTGCCGACCCCCTTAACGACCAGATAGCTGCTGTCTTCGGGCTGGCCAGCCTGCCCGCGGAGATTGTTGACGTGGCCATCGTCGGCGCCGGCCCGGCGGGGTTGTCCGCGGCCGTCTACACCGCGAGCGAGGGCCTGTCCACGCTGCTGCTCGAGCGCGAGACGTTCGGCGGGCAGGCCGGGAGCAGCTCACTGATCCGTAACTTCCTGGGGTTCCCGCGCGGCATCAGCGGAACCAGCCTCGCGACCAGGGCATTCGAACAGGCCTGGTCCTTCGGTGCCATCCCGTCGATGACCGGGCCGGTCACCGGGCTGGAGCGGACCGCGAGCGCCTTTGCGCTGCGCTCTGCTGGTGGCCGCATCTGCCGCGCCCGCACTGTCCTCATCGCGACGGGCGTGTCCTACCGGAGGCTCGACGCTCCCGGAGCCGACAGGCTGCTCGGCGCCGGCGTCTATTACGGGGCGACCTCCTCGGAAAGCGCTGCGTTCACGGGCGAGCACGTCTTCATCGCGGGAGGCGCCAACTCCGCCGGCCAGGCCGCCGTTAACCTGGCCCGCTACGCGCGGCAGGTGACGATCGTGATCAGGGGGGAATCGCTGGCCGCGCGGATGTCGCAGTACCTCATCGACGAGATCGCCGCGTCGGCCAACATCGACGTCCGCACGACCACCGTGATCGGCGCCGCCGAGGGCACCGCCCGACTAGAGGCCCTGGCCCTGACCGACAGCAGCGCCGGGCGGACAGAGACCGTCCCGGCTTCGGCGCTGCTGGTAATGATTGGAGCGGAGCCGCGCTCCGACTGGCTCCCGGCCGAGATCGTCAGAGACGAGCACGGGTTCATCATCACCGGGAGTGCCTTGGCCGATAGCCGGAACCCGGCTGCCTTGTCGACGCGGTCAGGTCCGCCCCGCTCACTGGAGACCAGCCTTCCAGGCGTCTTCGCCGCCGGCGACATTCGCAATGGCTCGGTCAAGCGCGTTGCCTCCGCCGTCGGTGAGGGCTCAATCGCCGCCACCCAGATGAATCAGTATCTGGAGCACGAGGGACGCTCGCCAGCACGCGCCTGACCGCCGGGCCGTCAGCGGTTGACCCGGCGCGGCAGGCCGGGGCAGGGTTCGCTCATGTCCGCGCTCCGGGTGCCCAGGTACCTGACCGAGACCGCGGCCCGTGAGCCCGCGCTGGCGCAGTGGCTCGCAAGCCTGCCGCAGGTCGTGGCCGACGTCGCAGACCGATGGACGCTGCGAGTCGGCGAGCCGTTCGAGCCTGGCGGCCAGTGCTCGTGGACGGCGCCCGCTGCCGGGGCTGGCGGCGAGGACCTGGTGCTCAAGGTGGCGTTCAGGTTCGGCGGCGAAGAGGAACGAGACGAGGCGGCCGGGCTCCGGTGCTGGGATGGGAACGGGGTCGTCCGGCTGCATGCCGCTTCCGCAGGCGAGTCGGAGTACGTGCTGCTCATGGAACGGTGCCTGTCTGGCACGCCTCTCGGCCAGGTGCTGCCCGAGCCTCAGCAGGACGCGGTGGTTGCGAGCCTGCTTGGCCGGCTGTGGGCGCAGCCGCACTCCGGATACCCGTTCCGGCCGCTGGCACACATGTGCGCAGCGTGGGCGGATGAATTCGAGGCCGGGTACGCCAGCCTTGCCGGTGTGGCCGACCGGCTCGATCCTGGCTTGGCTCGGGCCGGCATCGGGCTGTTCCGCGAGCTGCCGGCGAGCGCGGGCAGTCAGGTGCTGCTCTGCACCGACCTGCACGCAGAGAACATCCTCGCTTCGCAGCGAGAGCCCTGGCTGGTCATCGACCCTAAGCCCTACGTCGGTGACCCTGCCTACGACGTGCTGCAGCACATGCTGAACTGCGAGGACCGGCTCGCGGCCGATCCGGCCGCGCTGGCCGAGCGGATGGCGGGCCTCGCCGGGCTCGACGCCGGCCGGGTGCGGCTGTGGCTGTTCGCCCGCGCCGTGCAGGAGTCGATCGACTCGGGGTTGATGCGCGAGGTTGCCAGACGGCTCGCACCCGCCTGATCTGCAGGGGCGTGGCGGGGCCCAGTTAGCGAACGGGCGAGCTGTCCCGGACGCGGCGGTAGCCGACGAAGCTCGTGTCGGCTACGCCCTCGCCGCCGGTCAGGCCGGGCAATTGACGCTGAATCGTATGCACGGCGGCTGACGGCAGGACAGCCTCGACGACTGCCTGATCGCCGTGGGTCTCGGGAGCGCTGACCTCGGCGCCGATCCGGGCCAGGCTCGACAGCACGGCCCCGAGCCGGTCGGCAGGGATGTCCAGTCTGGTGCGGGCCATCGGCTCGCACACGACTGTTCCGGCGCGGTCGAGGGCCTGCGACATCACGAGCGGGGTCAGTTTCCTGAAGTCGGCTGCTGTGGACTTAGGCGTGGCCAGGATCTGCTTCGCCGGGCCGTCCCCGACGTAATACCCGCACTGGGTCATCGTCACGAGGCAGTCCGTGACCTCCCAGCCGTACGGGCCTGTGTGCAGGCTTTGTTCGACATACGACGCCATCGCGTCGACAAACCTGCCGGGAGTCTTATAGATGTACAGCGGGATGCTGCGGGGATCCGGGAGGTCGAGGCGGAAGCGCACACCCGAGCCTGGATCAGCGGGCTCAATTCTCAGCCCGATCGTGGCTGAGTAAGGATGGTCGTCCGACTGCAGCACCTCGACCGCGCTACCGGTTCCTGCCGGTCGTTCGATGTGGATCGTCGTCGTCTCGCAGAACGTCGCCTCGACCCCGTAGTCACTCAGGAGGGTGGCCTGGATGACTTCCTTCTGGACCTCTCCGTAGAGCGAGACGGAGATCTCCTGTAGGTCGTCGCTTTGGCGGAGGTTGATCAGCGGATCCTGCTCGGCGAGCAGGCCGAGGGCGACCCGAAGCTTCGCCCGGTCGGCCGGATCGCTCGCGACGACGACAGATTCCAGCGTGGGCGGCGGGAACTGGCTGACGGTGCCTCCTTGTTCCCGATCGCCGGCGCGGTCGCCGATCCGCACCTGGCTCAGGCCCCAGACCTTCGCGATCTGGCCGGCCGACACGGATTCCCGCGGGACGGCGGGCCCGCGATCGTAGACGGCGAGGGCGGTGACCTTTGACTGCAGGCCTGCTCCGAACCTCAGCCGGTCCCGAACCCGCAGCGTCCCCGAGAACATCCGGACGTAGGCGATCTTCTCGCCGCTGCCGCCGCGCTCGATCTTGAAGATGCTTCCGGCAACCGGCCCGGCGGGATCGCCGGCGCTCGCCGGCAGGAGCTCGGTGATTCCCGCAGTGAGCTCAGCGACGCCGGTTCCGGTCATCGCAGAGCCGAAGAAGACCGGGTATACGTGCCCGCGGGCGGTCTGAGCGGTGAGCTCGGCGCGGAGCCGGCGGTAGGGAATGCCGTCCTGACTGCTGAGGTAGGCAGTGAGCAGCCGGTCGTCCCGCTCGGTCAGCAGCTCGGTCAGGCTGAGCCGGAAGCCGTGATCGGCCGGGTCTTCCGGCGTGACGTCGGCCGTGCGCGCCCCCGCCGCGCGCACCGAGTTCATGGCGATGACGGCCAGGCGCAGGCGGGTGCGAAGTTCGCGTAGTACGCGCGGCGGGTCGGCGCCTGCGCGATCGACCTTGTTCACGAACAACAGCACCGGGATGCCGAGCCGCTGGAGCGAGCGCATCAGGATCCGGGTCTGCGGCTGTACGCCCTCGACGGCTGAGACCACCAGCACCGCGCCGTCGAGCACGCTCAGCACGCGCTCCACCTCGGCAATGAAGTCCGGGTGACCGGGTGTGTCAATCAAGTTGACGGTGACGTCGCCCATGCCGAACGAGGCAACGGCAGACTTGATGGTGATCCCGCGCTGCCGCTCCAGCGCGAGCGAATCGGTCTGGGTCGTCCCGGCGTCGACGCTGCCGAGTTCGGAGATGACGTTCGCGGCGTACAGCAGCCGCTCCGTCAGCGTTGTCTTACCGGCGTCTACATGCGCGAGGATCCCGAGGTTGAGTGTCGTGCGAGGCACGCGTCATACCCTTCGCATAGGTCTCAATGGACATCACGACGGACATGAACGCCTCGCGCATCTACCCTCCCTCGAAGATCGGAACTGGACTCCCGAAGTAAACCACGCGCGCGGCCCGCTGCGCGCCTGGGTTTTTCTCAGCCGGACTTTGGCGTACGCCCCATGAGGTAGAACTCTGGGTTGGGCTGGAGCGCCATCAGGTGCGCTAGCCGGTTCGATGCGGCAAACAGCGCGGTGATCGCGCCGACGTCCCAGATCTCGTCGTCGGTCAGCCCGGCCGCACGGGCCGCGGCGATATCGGATTCACCGAAGTGCTCGGGGGTACGGGCCAGCGCGAGGGCAAGGTCGGTGATCGCCCGGCCTCGCTTGTCCAGCGGGGCTTGCCAGGGATTGCTGCTGACCTTGTCGGCGATCTGCGGGTCCTTGGAACGGATCCGCAGGACGGCACCGTGCGCCACGATGCAGTACGTGCAGTGGTTGGCCGCCGACGTAGCGACGACGACCAGCTCGCGCTCGGCCTTGGTCAGCCCGTCGGAGGAATCCATGAGGGCGTCGTGGTAATCCAGGAAGGCCCGCAGCTCGGCCGGGCGGTGGCCGAGGGCACGGAATATGTTCGGCACGAAGCCCGACTTGCGCGCGACCTCGCCGATCCGCTCGCGCAGGTCCTCGGGGAGGTCGTCGAGCTCGGTCATCCCGAATCGGCTCTCCATCATGAACCTCCCGGTCAGCCTGACTTCCGAAGGTAGAGTACTTCGCGTTCTGCCTACGGAAGGTTTGCCAGCATGTCAGCCTCACCCGCGCCGGTCGCGGACGACAACGGCCTGGTGCGCAGCACCGACGGGGCGGGCCGGCAGATCGGGCACAACATCCGCCCGCTCAAGACCGGCGAGATGATCGCCTCGTACCTGCGCGGCAAGATCGTCCGCGGCGAGCTGGCCGAGGGGGACTGCCTGCCATCCGAGGTCGAGCTGATGCGGCAGTTCGATGTGTCCCGGCCGACGCTGCGGGAGGCGTTCCGCATCCTGGAGACAGAGTCGCTGATCGAGCTCAGACGCGGGGCACGCGGTGCCCGGATTATCGCGCCCAGTGTCGAGGTCGCAGCCCGGTACGTAGGTCTGCTCATGCAGACATCCGGTACGACCGTCAGCGATGTCTACGAGGCCAGGTCGTTGCTTGAGCCGGTCGCGGCCGGGCTGCTGGCCACTCGCAGCGCGCCGGAGGACCTGGCCGACCTGTCGGCCTGCGCGGATGACCTGGAGCAGCTGCTCGAGTCAGGGGAGCCGCCTGCCGATGTCGCCGCATGGATCCGGCGCTCCCAGCGGTTCCACGACCTGCTCATGGAGCGAGCGGGCAATAAGACTCTGGCACTGCAGTCGCTGGTGCTGCGCGAGGTCGTGGACACCCACTTGCTGCTGGCCAGCCGCCAGCCGGGCATGGTGGCGCTGCCCGCCTCGGCCTTTGCCCGCGTGGTCCGGTCCTACCGCAAGCTCATCGCCCTCGTCGCCGCGGGGGACGCGGCCGGGGCGGAAGCGCACTGGCGGACGCATATGGACGTCGCCGCCCGGTCCCTGCTGGCAGACCAGCTCAAGTCGGCCACCGTCCTCGATATCTTCAGCTGACGATCTGCCCCGGCCCGGCCGAAGGAGAATCAATCATGAGCACGCTGATCCTGCCCGATGGCCGGGTGTACGGGTACGAGCAGTGGGGCGACACAGCCGGACTGCCGCTGTTCTCCATCCACGGCACGCCGGGCGGGCGGCTGAACCGCTACCCGGACGTGTCGCTATGGGAGCGGCTGGGCCTTCGTGTCATCACCGTGGACCGGCCTGGCTTCGGTCTTTCCACTCCGCTGCCGGGCCGGGCCGTGGCGCATGTCGCGGCCGACGTCGCGGCTGTCGCCGATCACCTCGGCCTCGGACGGTTCGCCGTGCAGGGCGGTTCCGGCGGCGGCCCGCACGCGCTCGCGATCGCGGCCCTGCTGGGTGACCGGGTCCTGGCTTGCGCCGCCGTCTGCTCGGGGGCGCCGCTCGAACCCGATGAAGTCGCCGCAATGCTGGAAATCAACCAGGAGTCGTATCGCATCATGACCGAGCAGGGCCGGGCGGGCCTGACGGAATTGCTGGCCCCGTGGCGGGAGCAGATGCTGGCCGACCCCGTCGCTGGCCTCGACGCCGCCATGGCCGACGCGCCACCCCAGGACCACGACTGGCTGGCCAGGCCTGATGTCCAGCGGGTCCATGCGGAGTCGCTGACCGACGCGCTCACCCCCGGCCTGGAGGGCTGGGTCGACGACGCCATGTCCATGGAAGCCCAGCCCTGGGGATTCGACCTGGCCGCGATTTCCTGCCCCACGCACTTCTGGCACAGCGACGACGACGCCAACTGCCCGATCAGCGCCACGCGGCGCCTCGTCGACGCGGTACCGGGCGCTCGCCTGACCATCTGGCACGGCCAGGGTCATACCGCGCCGTCCCGGAACGCCGAGCAGGTCTTGACCGAATTGATCGCTGCCGCGCGGGCTCGTGAGCTGGCGCCAAGTTAGCTCGTGAGCTGGCGCCAAGTTAGCTATCGTAGTTAACTATCTCGACCAACCGTTGAACCCGCCAGCAGAACCGGCGGCAGTCACCCAGGAGGTTCACCGCATGCGCGACGCAGTCATCGTCGAGGCAGTGCGTACGCCGGTCGGCAAGCGGAACGGCGGCCTGTCCGAGATTCAGCCCACCGACCTGTCCGCCCACGTGCTGAAGGCGCTCGCCGAGCGCTCGGGCATCGACCCTGCGGTCGTGGAGGACGTCGTCTGGGGCTGCGTCAGCCAGGTCGGGGAGCAGGCGCTCGACATTGCCCGCACCGCCGTGCTGAGCGCCGGATGGCCCGAGTCGGTGCCGGGAGTCACCGTGGACCGGCAGTGCGGGTCTTCCCAGCAGGCGGTCAGCTTCGCGGCAGCGAGCGTGATCGCCGGGCACTATGACGTTGTCGTGGCCGGCGGCGTGGAGTCCATGAGCCGGGTGCCGATGGGGGCCTCGACGGGCGGCAAGTGGCCGTTTGGCGACGGCTTCCGCGCCCGGTACAACGGCATCGCGCCGAACCAGGGTCTGGGCGCGGAGATGATCGTGGAGCGGTGGGGCTTCAGCCGCACGCAACTCGATGAGTACAGCCTCGGCTCGCACGCCAAGGCAGCCGCCGCCCAAGACGACGGCCGGTTTGCCGGGCAGATCGCCCCGATCACCAACCCGTCCGGGGTCAAGGTCGAGGCCGACGAGGGCGTTCGCCGGGGCAGCACCCTGGAGGCCCTGGCCGGGCTCAAGACGGCTTTCAAGCCTGAGGGCGGCACGATCACCGCCGCCAACAGCTCGCAGATCTCCGACGGCGCTGCCGCGCTGCTGATCACCACCAGCGAGAAGGCAGCTGAGCTTGGCCTGACGCCGCTGGCCAGGATTCACACCGCGGTTGTCACCGGCGACGACCCGATCATCATGCTGACCGGCCCGATCCCCGCCACCGCCCTGGCCCTCAAGCGCAGCGGCTTGTCGATCGGCGACTTTGGCGCCTTCGAGGTCAACGAGGCGTTCGCGCCCGTGCCGCTGGCGTGGCTCGCCGAAACCGGGGCCGACCCGGCGCGGCTGAACCCCAACGGCGGCGCGATCGCGCTCGGCCACCCTCTCGGCGGCAGCGGCGCCCGGCTCATGACCACGCTCGTCCACCACATGCGTGACGCCGGAATCCGGTACGGGCTGCAGACGATGTGCGAGGGCGGCGGCCAAGCCAACGCCACTATCCTCGAGCTGCTCTAGCGAGACTTGCCCGGACACCTGCCGACGGACCCATGCCGGTAGGTGTCCGGCGGCAGGTCAGCGATCTGATGCAAGATGTGGTCGCCTTCTGAGGTGTAGTCCAGTTCGTCGCTGTGGGCGCTCGCCGCCAGGCGGCCGATACTGGCCTTCGCGACGCCTGCCCGCTGCTCGAGCAGGCTGAGATAGGGCAGCCGGTCATGCGCACGGAGCGGCGCGGGCAGGTCAAGGGCCTCATGCACAGCAGACAGGAAGTGCCGGATTGCGCTGCCACTGGCGGCCGTTCCTGCACCGCCATTGCCCACAGCACGCCTCCCCGGTTCCCGTCCACTCTCGGCGCTTACATGATCGTCAAGCCTTACTCTCTCACTGAGTGCAGTCAAATGACAGCAATGCGTAATCGTGTCGCTGTCTGGCGTCGCCGGCCCGCCGGTGTTGTCACGCCGTGGTGGTCACGACTCGCGCTGAGACAGCCTCGCCTCTGGCAGCATGGGCTCGAACAGCTCGACCGGGTTGCCGGACGGGTCCTCGAGCAGGATCTGCCTGCCGCCGACACCGGAGACGATGTCGTTGCGGAACACAGTGCCCTGCTGTCGCAGCGTCTCGACGAGGCCGTCCAGGTCAGCTACCTCGAGCATGAACCGGTTCCAGCCGCCGGGCGACGGCAGCGTGCCGTCGGGCATCGCCTGGCCGCCGCCGGGTCCGCCGCCAGGAGCGCTCAGCACGAGGCGCAGGTCCCCCCGCGACAGCATGGCGAAGGTTGGCGCCGGATGCATGAGCTCGCTGAAGCCGAGCCGCTCGCAGTAGAACCGGATCGCCGTGTCGACGTCATCGACGAAGTACCGGACGCTGACGGTCGCCATGACCGCCCTCCCTCCTGACTATCGTGTCGATGGCCGGGCCGGTGCCGAACTTACCGCGCGGCCTCATCGGCTCGCCACCACGTCACAGCCCGTTCGGGAAAGTGATCGACTCGGGTGCGACGAGCGGTGTTCCGACCTCGAGCTGGATCTGGGCGTGCGCGGTCAGCGGGATGTTGCGCGGATTGCCCTGGTAGACCATGCCGTTGTCGATGGCCGTGACGTGCCCTGAGGCGGGTCCGATCCGATCCGGGCCGAGCGGCTGGCCCCACTCGTCGAAGAACTCGCCGAGGGTGTACGTGCGGTGCACGGGGGACTCGATGTGAATGATGCCGTCGGGTGCGTGGGTGTGCAGCCAGTAGAAGCAGGTGCCACTGCTGATAAACGGCCCGGCCTGAGTTTGCGTGGCGATCGCGCCCGGGATCCCGATGCCGGCCGGAATCTGCCGCGGCAAGCCGTTCACGAACACGGTGACGTGGGCGTGAATGTGGAAGAGCGTCTGCTCACTGCGACTGCAGCTGATGCCGTCGACTGACTGCCCGGTGGCCTTGGTCGCGGTGCCCGTCAGCGCCGGGGCGCTCGGTACCGGAACGCCCTCTGGTCCGCTCGCGCCCGCCGCGGGTGCTGGCTGCAGCGGCCCGAGGGTGCTCAGCGACGCGAGCTTCGCCGCCGGGGGGCGGCCGGCTGCGGAGCCGCCGGTGGTGGCCACGATCGCGCCCGCAATCCCCCCCGCCACGAGCAGCCCGGCGGCCCCGATCAGGAGCTGGTTGCGCCGCTTGCGTCGTGCTTCCTCTGCTCTGATGCGCTCGACCGCGCGCTTCCTGCTCTCCCTGGACACCGCCGCTCCCGGATGATCTACGATCTACGTACGTAGATCGTAGCAAGTGCTAGGGTGGCACGCGAACAGCACGGCGAGCTAACCGGCCATGCGCCGCCAGTGCAAGGGAAGCTAGGGCGAAGGAGCTGCCGCAGTATGGGCCTACGCGGCTTCGGTGACCTGGAGGCCGTGGTAATGCGCCGGCTCTGGGATCACGACGGCCCGGTGACGGTCCGCGAGGTCTTCGAAGAGCTGCGGCAGGACCGTGCGATCGCGTACACGACCGTGATGTCCACGATGGACAACCTGCACCGCAAGGGCTGGCTCAGCCGGGTCAAGGACGGCAAGGCCTACCGCTACTCGGCGGTGGCGAGCCGGGAGGAATACAGTGCGCGGCTCATGCGCGAAGCCATGGCCGAGGCCGACGATACCGAGGCAGTGCTGAGCCACTTCCTCGCGCACATGGACAGCGCGGAGTCGGACGCCCTCCGCGCTGTGCTGCTCAGGCTGACCAGAAAGACGGGGGAGAACGCACAATGAGGGCCGCGCTCGTCCTGGCCGGTTACGCCCTGGTGGTGGCGTGGTTCCTGCCCCGCCCGCTAGCCCGGCTGACAGGGCAGGGCGCCAGCGTGCGGCCCGGCCTGGCAGCCTGGCTCAGCGCGCTTCTCAGCGCGGCCGTATCGGCGGTCATCGGGCTGCAGTTCCTCATCCGTACCGCAATCGCCGGGTGGCCGCGGCTGAGTGAGGTCGTCTGCCGGTCGGTGGCCGGCTCCGCGTGTACCAGGGCCGTATACGGCAGCGCCGCGTTCGAGCTGGGCGTCGGCGCGATCGCGATGGCGGCGACTGCCGTGGCTCTCGTCGTCGCATGGCGCTGCGGGCGGCGCGCCCAGCGGGCACGCCGGCACACCAGGGCACATGCCGAGGCGGCCCGTCTGATAGGAAAGGCTCTGCCCGGTACCGAAGCGCTCGTCCTCACCGACCCCCGGCCCATTGCCTACTGCGTGCCTGGCCGGCCCGCTGCCATCGTCCTGACGAGCGGAGTGCTCGAGGTGCTCGAGCCAGCGCAGCTCGACGCGGTGCTGGCGCATGAGCGGGCGCACCTGGCCCGCCGTCACCCTGTGCTGGTCTCGCTCACCAGGGGACTGGCAGCCGCGGTTCCGGTGGTACCGCTATTCGCCTGGGCGAGAGCTGAGGTCGCCCGGCTCGCCGAGATGTCAGCCGACGACGCGGCCATCCGCGTCAGCGGACGGACCGCGGTCATAACCGCGCTCATAGCGATCGGCACCGGCGCCGCTGTCCGGGACGACAGCATCGCTCGCGCTCCCGCCGCGGTGCCGCGCGCCGCCATCGGGGCGGCCGGCTACGCCGTCCCGGCGCGGCTGGAGCGGATGGTCGCGCCCGCCGGTCCGGCCCGGCAGGCCTGGTACAGCCTGGCGCTGGTCGGGCTGCTCGCCGGGATGCTTGTGCTGCCTGGCGTCCTCGCCATGCTGGCTGGCTGAGCCGCACGCAGCAGGGCCGGTGCTGGATGGTGTCGGTACAAGCCGGGCGGGAAAGATGAAATCGGGAGGGGGGCGGCCCATGAAGCTCGTGACTGCTGTTGTGAAGCTGGAGAAGCTCGATGAGGTGGCGCACGCGGTGGCTGCGGCCGGCGCCCGGGGGATGACAGCGACGGAGGTTCGCGGTTTCGGCCAGCAGTATGGGCAGCACGCCGGCGACCGGCCTGGCGACGCTACGGTCATGCTGGTGCACAAGCTGCGGATCGAGGTCCTGATCGGAGACGAACTGGCCTGGCCCGTCGTCGAGGCGATTGCCAAGGCAGTCGGCGCCGGCACGGTTGGTGACGGCAAAATCTGGATCAGTCCGGTCGAGAAGGCACTGAGAGTGCGGACCGGCGAGCGTGACCTCGCCGCGGTGTGAGGAGACTGTTGCCCGTGCGGAAGCGGGGCATAGGACGGATGAAGACTCAGCCAGCAGCCAGACAGGAGGAGCCGCGATGTCCGTACCTGCCCGCCGTCTTCCGGTGCCCGCCCGCTTCCCGGACGTTCTCGACTGGCTCGACGCGCCCTGGTCGGCGCTGCTGCCCTTCCGGTCCGGTGAGACATTCCGCGTCGAGGACTACAAAGAAGACGGGGATTACGTGATCCGGGCCGAGCTACCCGGCGTGGACCCGGAGAAGGACGTGGAAGTTTCCGTGCACGCCGGGTTGCTCACGATTCACGCAGAACGCCGTCAGGAAACCAAGGCGGAGCGTCATTCGGAGTTCCGGTACGGGGAGCTGACCCGGTCAGTTGCGCTGCCCGAGGGCGCTGACGCAGGCAATATCACCGCAAGATATGACAACGGCATCCTCGAGGTCAGCGTTCCGGTTCCTGAGCACGCCACGTCGGGCCGCCGCATCAGAGTCGAGCGGAACTCCTGACCTCGCCCTGGTGGCGCCATGGCCCGGAGCCTGCTGATTGCGCCCACGGGGAGCGGCGCTGACCTGGTGCGGACGTGCCTTGGCATAGTCCGCGCCCTCGACCGGCGTGGTGCGAATGTTGCTTTCGTCAAGCCTGTCGCCGACATCAGACCCGGCGACAGGCCTGACCAGTCCGCCGCGTTGGTCCGGGTCGCGGCTGACCTGCACCCGCCGGACCCGCTGTCGGTCGCCGACCTCGAGCAGCTACTCGGAGCCGGCGGGCTCGACCTGGCGCTCGAGAAGGTCGTAGCTGCGTGGCAGCCCCTCCACGACTCCGGTGACATTGTGGTCGTGGAGGGGCTCAGCCCGGACCCGCCCAGGCTGTACGCGACCGAGTTCAACCGGGCGCTCGCCAGGACGCTGGATGCCGATGTGCTGCTGGTCGCGCGCTGGCCTGCGGCCGCCGGATCACTCGAAGAATCACCCGCAGCGGCGGCCGTCGGCCTCGCCGAGGCACTGGCCATTGCTGCCGCCGGGTACTCCCTGGGCGAGGGCGAGCGAGTCGTGGGCTGCGTAGTGCACAACCTGCCGGCGGACGACCCGACCGCTGAGCCGGAATTGCGGGCAGCCCTCGCGCGTCGTGAGCTGCGGCTGCTCGCGGGGGTGTCCGATCGCCCCGAGCTGAGCTGGTTCCGGGTGCGAGATCTCGTCCGGGAGTTGCGCCCCCGGATCGTCAGCGAGGGGGATCTGTCCCGCCGCATCAAAGACGTGGCTGTGTTTGCCCAGGGGGTGCCCGGTGGCTTGCGAGTGCTGACCGACGGCAGGCTGATCGTGGTTCCCGGCGACCGGCACGACGTGATTATGGCCGCGTGCCTGGCGACCTTGAACGGAACCCAGCTTGCCGCGCTGCTGCTGTCCGCCGGGATCGAACCCGACTCGCGGATCACGGAGCTGACCAGGGCAACCTCGGCGGCGGGCCTGCCCATCCTGGTGCTGGACACCGACAGCTACGAGACCGCTGCTGAAGTCGGGGCACTGGACCCGGGGCTGCCCGTCGACGATTCCGAGCGCATCGAGGCCGTGACCAGCTCGGTCGCCGATGCGATCGATCCGTCGTGGCTCGACTCGGCGCTCGGCCCGGCAAGGCCACGGCGGCTTAGCCCGGCCGCGTTTCGTTTCAGCCTAGTCGAGCTGGCCCGCGCCGCAGACGCTCGGCTGGTTCTCCCCGAGGGAACCGAGCCGCGCACGGTACGCGCCGCCGTCGCGTGCGCAAACCGGGGGATCGCGCGCAGCATCCTGCTCGGCCCGCCAGCGGAGGTGGAGAGCCTTGCCCGCAACCTCGGACTTCAGCTGCCCGGCGGCGTCTGCGTAACCGACCCAGGTGAGATCGCGGAACGGTACGTCGCACCGCTCGCCAAGATCAGAGAGCATCGCGGCTGGACGCAGGACGTCGCGCGAGAGCAGCTCGCCGACCCGATGACCGTCGGCACCATGATGCTGTGGAACGGCGAGGTAGCTGGCCTGGTGTCCGGCGCCGCGCACACCACGGCCTCGACCGTGCGGCCAGCACTGCAGATCATCGGCACCAAGCCGGGCAGCCGCCTGGTTTCGTCGATTTTCTTCATGTGCCTGCCGGACGAGGTGGTCATCTACGGCGACTGCGCCATCAATCCGCAGCCTGATGCCCGAGATCTCGCGGACATAGCCATTCAGAGCGCCGTCTCGGCGCGCGCTTTCGGCATCGAGCCGCGAGTCGCGATGATCAGCTTCAGTACCGGCGCATCGGCGGCGGGCAGCGACGTGGACAAGGTCGCTGAGGCCACCAGGATCGCGCACGAGGCGGAGCCGGACCTAGCTATCGACGGCCCGCTGCAGTACGACGCCGCTGCTATCGCCTCCGTTGGGCTGGCCAAGCGGCCAGGCAGCGCCGTCGCCGGCAAGGCGAACGTGTTCATCTTCCCTGACCTTGACACCGGCAACACCACCTACAAAGCCGTGCAGCGCAGCGCCAACGTGATCAGCATCGGCCCGATGCTGCAGGGATTGGCGAAGCCGGTCAACGACCTCAGCCGTGGCGCCCTCGTGGAGGACATCATCTACACCATGGCGCTGACGGCTATCCAGTCGCGCGCCGGATAACGAGGCGCACTCAGCAGGCGACGCCCATCTCGTCGTGCACGACCCGCCCGCCGACGCACGTCAGCGCAGAGCGCATGCTGGTCAGCCCGGCGGCGTCAGCCGTGAGCGGGTTGGCGTCCAGGAGCGCGATGTCACCGGGCTGGCCGACGGCGATCTGGCGGCCGTCGACCGAGGCGGCGATCGCCTCGGCGGCAGTAATGATCTGCTCGGGATGCCAGGGCTCGTCGCCAGGCCGGCCGCGATGCACCGCAGTGGCGATCGCCAGCCACGGATCGAGCGGGGCCACCGGTGCGTCCGAGCCGAAGGCAAGGCGGACGCCGTGGTCGAGCATGGACCGGAACGTGAAGCAGCGTTCCGCCCGGTCGGCCCACACCCGGTCGGTCGTTTCGTGGTCGTCCAAAAGGTGCGCGGGCTGGACGCTGGCCGTCAGGCCCAGGCGCGCTAGGTCCCCTATTGCGCTGTCCGTCGTCAGCTGCGCGTGCTCGATCGAACCGGACGCGCCCGTCGCAGCGTACGCGGCGAGGGCTACCTGCAGCGCCCGGTCGCCGATGGCGTGCGTCGCGACTCGCAATCTCGCCTGATGTCCCTCGCTCAGCAGGGCTGACAGTTCGGCGGGTGACAGGTTCGGCGCACCACAGCCGCCCGTGTCCGCGTACGGCTCGCAGCACCAGGCGGAACGCGTGCCGAGCGACCCGTCGCTGATGATCTTGAGCGAGCCAACCGTCAGGCGGTCGTCCGCCGCTGGCAGCCGGGTGCCGCCGCGCAGTCCTGCTGCCGTGACGCTGCTGAGCTGCCCTGCATACGGGGACCACCGGATCCGGATCAGGTCACAGCCCTCATGCCAGCGTTGCGCCCAGTCTCTCCACGGCGCCTCGAGTTCGAAATCAACCAGCCCGGTGACTCCTCGTGCTGCGGCGTCGCAGAGCACGCGACGATAGTCGTCCGGCGCTGCAGGTCCCTCCAGGGCGGCCACCCGCGGGTAGGCCGCGAACCATTCGGCCTCGGCCACGACGCCGTCCCGGCGGGCCAGACCCAGCGCATCGAGCGCCGCCGTGTTCAGCCAGCCATGGTGGAAATCGCCGTTAACCAGAACGACGGGAACATCGGCGCAGACAGCGTCGAGCTCCGCCACCGTCACCTCCCGCATCCATGTGCCGGCCCGGTGCCCCATCCCTATGACCGGCTGCCCGGACCGCCCGGCTTGCGCGACGAGGGCGAGCACCTCCTCCGGCGTGGATGTCCCTGACAGATCGAAACGCCGCCTGGCGAGCGCCCACTGTCCGAGGTGCACGTGCGCGTCCCACAGCCCCGGGATCAGCCAGCGGCCGGCCCCGTCGACTTCTGGCACGCCCTGCGGCTTGGCGACCGCGCCGATACCGGCGATCACCCCGTTCGCGAGGAGTACATCGGCCGGCTCTGCGGCGGCTGACCCATCGAGCGGAACAACCCGAACCTGGCGCAGCAAGAGTGACGGCACCGAGCCCACGCTTCCAGAATCGCGGTGCGGCAGCGGGACGAATGACCCTACTGCTCGGCCGAGAGCGCACGAAGCCTGATAGTGGAGGGGCCCCAAGGACGCGATATGCGAACCGGGCACGGTAGAGCCGTTGTGGATCAAGTGACCGCATCTGGAGGGATGTTGTCATGGATGCGTTCTTCAAGCTTATTGCAGCAGGTCCGCTGTTCTTCGTGAGCGCGTGGCTGCTCATGATCTTCGCCGGGATCACGCATTCCGACGTCGGCATTGCTCCGTTTGGTTACCTCACCGCGATGGTTGTCACGATCGGGCTATGGCTGACCGTCGCGCCAGCGATCGGCGCGGCATCCCGCGCAACGCCGGGCAAGAAGCGCTCCTGAACCCTACGGATCTCCCGTGGCCGGCGGGCTGTTGTCGGCTGGGTGTTGACGTGCCCACTGATGGAAGGCGTCCACGGCGGTGGGAAGGGTGGGATACAGCCGGTCAGCGCCGATCTTGTCGGCGATTCCGAAGGCCTGCAGCCTGGCCAGCAGATCATGCTTGACCCGGGCGAGAGCAAACACCGCGCCCCGACGGGTGATCTCGTCGCGGATGGCGTCCATCGCCTCGAGCGCCGTGAAGTCGACTTCGACGTTGGCCTCGACGTTGAGGACGAACCAGCGCAGAGGTGCCCTCTGCTGGTCTGCGGCGGCCAGCGCTCGACGGCGAAAATCCTCGGCGTTGGCGAAGAACAACGGGGCGTCATACCGGTAGACGACCAGGCCCGGAACTGTGCGAGCCTCCGGGTAGTCGTCGACGTCGTGCATGCCAGCCAGGCCGGGCACAAGGCCCTGGATCGCGTCGTGCGGGCGGGCGACGCGCACGAGCAGGTCGGCCACCGACAGCCCGATGGCGACGAGCACTCCGTACAAGATGTTGAACACCAGCACCCCGGCGCAGGCCGCGATCGCGATAGCGAGCTCGGCGCGACGGAATCGGAACAACCGCTGAAACGCAGTGATATCGACGAGCCGCAGGGCCGCGTAGATGACGATGGCACCGAGCGCCGCCGTCGGGAAGCGGGCGAGCACCGGCCGGGCGGCCAGCAGCACGACGACGACCGTGACGGCGGTCGCGATCGAGTACACCTGACTGCGGCTGCCGCTGGTGACGGCGATTGCCGTGCGGGTGGCGCTGCTGCTGACCGGGAAGCCGCGGACAAGCCCGGCGCCGACATTGCCTACGCCGAGCGCCAGCAATTCCCGGTTGGCATTGATGATCTCGCCGCGCCGGGCAAATGACCGGCCAGTGAGGACGTCGTCGCTGAAGCCGACGATCAGCACCGAGAAGGCCGGCAGCAGCAGCATCCTCAGCACCGCCGGGTGCAGCGCGGGCAGATGCGGTGCAGGGAAACCAGCTGGGATCGGGCCGACGACCGCGACACCGTGTCGATGCAGGCTGAACGCGGCCACCACCGCGGTCGCCAGCAGGACCGCGAGCAGCGGCCCTGGCAGGTTCCGCCACTGCCAGCGCAACAGCACGAGGAAGGCCAGCACGGCCGCCGCGACGACGATGACGGCGGGCTGCGCGGTGCTGACGCCGCGGGCAAATGAGCGAAGCTGGCTGATGAACTCCTCGCCGCTCACCTGCACGCCAGTGACCCGGCCGAGCTGGCCGGCGATCATGATGAGGGCCACGCCCGCCATATAGCCAATCAGCACCGGCCTGGACAGCAGGTCGGCGACAAAGCCGAGCCGCAGCAGCCAGGCAGCGATCCCCATCACCCCGACGAGCAGCGCTAGCGTCGCCGCCAGCTCCGCATACCGCGCCGAATCGGCTGCCGCCAGCGGTCCGATTGCGATCGCGGTCATCAAGGCCGTCGTCGCCTCCGGGCCCATCGATAGCGACGGCGAGGACCCGAGCAGTGCGTAGATCACCAGAGCAGGCAGTGCAGCCCACAGTCCGGCCACCGGGTGCAGGCCCGCGACTGTGGCGTATGCCATCACTTGCGGAACCAGGTAAGCCGCGACGGTGACACCGCCAATCAGGTCGCCGCGCAGCCAGGACCGCTGGTAACCGCGGAGCATCGCCAGCCGTCGCATCACAGCTGCGTTCTACCCGCTCATCCCAGCCCGCCCCGATGTCGTCACCACCCGGCTGATCGGCATCGAGGCTCCGGCTAGCCTGGTCTGGCCCTGGCTGGTGCAGATGGGACCGGGCAGGGCCGGTGCGTATCCCTACGACTAGATCGAGAAGGTCATGCGTCTCGTGCTGGTGCGGCACGGTGAGAGCGCATGGAACGCCAGGAACCTGTTCACCGGCTGGGTAAACGTCCCGCTGAGCGCGGCTGGCGAGCAGGAGGCGATGCGCGCCGGGCGGCTACTCACCGAACACGGCCTGAGGCCGGCGCTCGTGCACACATCGGTGCAGCGGCGCGCTATCCAGACCGCTGACCTGGCTCTGGCCGCGTGCGACCTGGACTGGATCCCGGTGCGCCGCTCGTGGCGGCTGAACTCCAACCACTACGGCCTGTTGCAGGGCCAGAACAAGGACGACGTGCGGGCGCAGTACGGGGACCGCCAATACCAGGCCTGGCACCGGCAGTACGACTGCGCGCCGCCGCCGATGCCCGACGGCGCTCCCTATTCGCAGTTCGCCGACCCGCGCTATGCGGTCATCCCGGCGGAGGCGAGGCCGCGGACCGAGTCGCTCCGCGACGTAACAGCGCGGCTGCTGCCGTACTGGTACGACGCGATCGTCCCTGACCTGCTCACGGGCACCTGCGTGCTCGTGGTCTCGCACGGCAACACGCTGCGTGCGCTCATCAAGCACCTGGATCGCGTGAGCGACGAGGCGAGCGGACGGCTGGAAGTCCCGACCGGTCTGCCGCTCGTCTATAACCTGGACCAGGACATGCGCCCGGTCCTACCCGGCGGTCAGCGCCTTGGCGGCAGACCGGGAGACTGAGCTGATGCGCATTGTGACGGAGCCAGCTCTGGCCACCGTGCTCGGCCGCCTGGACGGCGTACCACGGGTCGTGGTGAGCGGCAACTTCGCCACCCCGTGGCTGGCCCTGCTTGCGCTCGATAAGGCTGTGGCCTCTTACCGGCTGTTCGCGCTCAACGCCCAGCCGGGCATCCCTGACCGGGACGGCGTCATCCTCGAATCCCCGTTCGTGGGCGCAGGCATGCGGGGCAGCGACCGGCTGCGCTACCTGCCGTGCCGGCTTTCGCTGGTTCCAAGCCTGCTCTCGACGGCGCTGTCACCGGACGTCGTGCTGGTCCACACCTCGGTGCCATCAGGCGGGACAGTGTCGCTCGGCACGGAGGTGAACGTGCTGCCCGCGGCGATCGAGGCCGTGCGGGCGCGCGGCGGGATGGTCATCGCCCAGCTGAACCGGCGCATGCCCTTCACCTATGGGGACGCGGTGCTCGCCACCGATGAGATTGACCTGGCGATCGAGGCGGATGACTCGCTGGCCTCACCGGAGCGCCGGCCGCACGGCGAAGTGCACGATGCGATCGGCGAGCAGGTCGCGGCGCTGATCCCTGACGCGGCGACCCTGCAGCTCGGCATCGGCGCGGTGCCGGACGCGGTGCTGACCGCACTGCATGGCCGCAGCGGTCTCGCGGTGTGGTCGGAGATGTTCAGCGATGGCGTCCTCACCCTCGAGCGGGCGGGTGCGCTTGATCCTGTCCGGCCGATCACGGCGTCGTTCGCCTTCGGCAGCGCCGAGCTCTACGACTGGGTCGACCGCAACCCGCGGGTGCGGATGCTGCGCACCGAGAAGACCAACGATCCGGCCCTGATTGCCCGGCAGGGGGGCATGGTCTCGGTCAACGGTGCGCTGCAAGTCGACCTGTTCGCCCAAGCGAACGCGTCGAGGGTGCACGGCATGATCTACTCCGGGTTCGGCGGGCAGACCGACTTTGTGGTCGGCGCGCTGCACTCGCGGGGCGGCAAGGCGGTCATCGCGCTGCCGTCGTGGCACCCGAAAGCGGACGTCTCGACCGTGGTGCCGCGGCTGGCCGGCCCGGTCACCTCGTTCCAGCACAGCTTCATCGTCAGCGAGCAGGGCACCGCGACAATCTGGGGCAACGATGCCAACACCCAGGCCAGGCAAATTATCGACCGGGTCGCTCACCCGCGCGCGAGGGACGAGCTGCGCGAGTCGGGCCGCGGCCTGGGCTTTCGCCTCTAGCGGCTGGTGAGCGGAACCCGCCAGTCGAGGGCCGCGCCCTTCCCCGTGGCTGGATCGGCAGCCTCAACGACGAGAGTTCCGCCCAGGTGAACAGCGCGTTCGGCCAGATTGTCGAGCCCGCTGCGGCGGACGTCGTCCGCGATGCCGATGCCGTTATCGCTGATCCGCAAGCGCACCTCACTCTCGGCTTCCGCGCCGACTTCCACCTGACTCGCGCTCGCGTGCCGCGCTGCGTTGGACAGCCCTTCTCGGAGGACTGCGAGCAGGTGCTCGCCCTGCTCTGCCGAGACGTTGTCCTCGAGCCCGCCGCCGAGCCGCACCACCGGCGCGAAGCCGAGGATCGGCGTCATCTCCTCGGCGACATGCGCGATCTGCGCGCGGAGGCTCGGTGGGTTGTCCTTGGTACGCGCGTGCAGTGAGAAGATCGTGGTCCGGATGTCGGCGATGGCGTTGTCCAATTCGTCGACCACGTGCTGAATCCGCGTACTGGCAGCCGGAGTGACAGCCAGGGGCGCCATGCCCTCGAGGGCGAGACCAGCCGCATACAGCCGCTGGATGACCTGGTCGTGCAGATCGCGAGCGATCCGCTCGCGGTCGTCGAAAACCAGGAGCCGCTCAGCGTCGCGGCGGCGGTCGGCCAGCTCCAGCGCGATCCCGGCCTGAGCCGCGAACGACGCGACCATGTCGACGGCCGCCTGTGGGAAGGGCGTCGATCCGCGCCGCCGGCCGATAGTGAACACTCCTCGCACGTTGCCCGGCACGCCCAGCGGAAACAGAACCGCCGGGCCGATGTGACCCATGGCCCGGCGCGCGACCGCGGCAGCCCGCTTGTCGGTGGCGAAGTCCGCGATCACCTCCCGCTGCCCCGTTTCGTACACCGGTCCTGAGAGGGATTCGCCGAGTGGCAGCACGAGCCCGATCGCGCCGTGGGCGCCGTCGCCGTCCACGTACTCGATGATGAGCCGGTCCCCGTCGCGGTCGGGTAGCGCCACCACGGCCAGGTCGGCGACCGACAGCTCGCGCGCCTGCCCCGCCAGAGCGGCCAGCACGGATGCGGGCTCGGTCCCTGAGAGAAGCTCTGTCGTGATCTCGCCGCTGGCCCGCAGCCAGCGCTCTTGTCGCTGAGAATCGTCATACAGCCGGGCGTTCTCGATGGCCACGCCCGCTGCGGCGCCGAGCGCGGATACCGCCGCCTCGTCGTCCGCCGTGAACTGCCCGCCGTCGCGTTTCCCTGTCAGGTACAGGTTCCCGAATACCTCGCCGCGGACATGCACCGGTACGCCAAGGAACCCCTGCATCGGCGGGTGCCCCGCCGGGAAGCCAACCGATTCCGGGTGTGTCCCGATATCCGCGAGCCGCAGCGGTCTCGGGTCATGGATCAGCAGGCCGAGCAGGCCCTTTCCTTCCGGCCAGTGATCGATCGCGTGGATCTCCCGATCATCGAGACCCACCGGAATAAACTCGGCAAGCTTCCCAGTCTCCCCGATAACACCCAGCGCGGCATACCTCGCGTCCGCCAGTCTGGCTGCGGCCTCGACGATTCTGTGCAGCATCGTCTCGAGGTCAAGATCGGACCCGATGGCGACGACGGCTTCCAGCAACCCGTTCATCATGTCGCGGGTCGACAGCACGGCTTGCAGCCTGGCCTGGAGCTCGCCCAGTAGCTGGTCAAGCTGCAGGTGTGGCAGCACGCCCGATGTAACGTCCGAGCGGTCCATCCGCCCGCCCCCCGCTGCTGACGTGATTTCCCGTGCATGGCGCGTACTCAGCGCGTACTCAGAGCGTACACACCCGGTGAGCACGTCCAGCAGCCCTCTTTGCCAGCGAAGGACCTTCGACCCTGAACCAGGGGACGGCATCCAGGGAAGTATCTGAGGTGATGGACACGGTTGCCGCCAGGGCTAGTCGGAAGCTCGTGGCACTCGATCGCACCGAGTGCCTGCAGTTGCTGGCGACCGTTCCGGTGGGACGCCTGATCTTCACCGAGGGTGCGCTGCCCACGGTGAAGATCATGAACTTCATGCTGGCCGGCGACCTGATCGTGCTGCGGACGGCGCCAGGCACCGCCGCCGCCCGCAAGGCCGCCGGGTCGGTCGTCGCGTTCGAGGCGGACGCGCTCGAGGCAGCGACAAGTTCGGGCTGGTCAGTGACGGTAACGGGGTGGGCGGAGCTGGTGACCGACGAGAACGCCAGCGCGACCTACGGCGCGCTCGCGCTGGCGCCGTGGGCCCCGGGTGACCGCCGCCAATTCATCACGATCAGGACTGATGTCGTGCGGGGGCAGCGGATCCCGCCAGGCTGACGCTTGCCACCAAGCTGGGTGCGGGGCTGACGCTTGCCACCAGCTGGGTAAGGGATAGTGTCGTAATTAGCCGAAGTGCCTCACGGCTGCCTCCCTGGTGCAGGGCGCGCTCTGTACCGGGGACCCTCCCAGCGGGTGATGATCATGCTGGCAAGTGACAGTCAGAATCTGCTGCCGGTGCTGGAGATGGCCGAGGCGGTATTCCGCGGCCCGGTCAGCCAGTCACCTCCGCCAGGCCGGGACAGGCTCGCACAGCGAGCCGCCCGGCTATCTGCACGTATCCGTTTCGCCCTGGATGAGCCCGATGCGCTGCGCGACATACGTGTCCTGACCGGAGATCTGCAGGATGCCGCCGGGCTGGACTCGCTGTTGCTGCATGTTCTGGACGGTGCCCTGTCCCTGACCGAGGCCGACTTTGGGACCCTGCATCTTCGCGACCCAGTCACTGGCTCGCTGTGGCTGGTTACCCAGTCGGGGTTCGGCCAGGAGTTCCTCGACTATTTCGCCGTGGTCCAGCACGGCGACCGCGAGTCGGCATGTGGGAGGGCGGCAGAGGGGTGCGCCCAGGCGGTTATCGCTGACGTCGACACGGACGCGGTCTTCGCTCCGCACCGCGCCATCGCCACCGCCGCCGGTTTCCGCGCGGTCCAGTCGACGCCGCTGGCCGACTATTCAGGCCGTCTGGTCGGCGTTGTCTCGACCTACTTCACCCGGCAGTACCTCCCCGCGGCGCGGCAGCTGCGGATGATGGAGCTGTACGGCGATGTTGCCGGCGAGGTCGTTGCCCGTCGGCTAGGCGTAGCCGCTGGTGGCGAGGGGGACGATCCAGTCGGCCAGGCGCTCTTCACCGCCATGCTCGACCGAGAAGACGGCGGCGGGACCCAGCACCTAGCCAGCGTGCCCGAGCCAGCTGATGACGGGCACGCCCGTGACAGCCACCCGGCGCCCTGGTCCGCCCTGCCCGAGGATGTGATGTCGCAATTTGCGAACAATATCGTGGGCCAGCTGTCTTCTGTGGAAGTGAGCCTCGAGAGTGCGCGAAGCATCGTCGGAGACGGCCCTGCGGGGGAACACATAGCGAGCGCTACCGGTGAGATTGACCGGGTGATCCACGACATCCGCACGGTCATATTCAGCCTCGCCGCGGATGCCGAGAATTACATACCGGAGCGCTGGCCGCCGCTGCCCGAGAGACGGCGCGATGGTACTGCGGAGTTGCTGGACTGGGTGATGAACAGCATGCTCGGCATCGGAGTGGCCGTGGAGGCGGCGGCTGGCCAGCCACCAGGCACCGTCGGCCAGGATCTCCTCGAAGCGGGGCGCAGCATCGACGAGATGGCGCAGGTTATCCGCGATCACATGGACGGCGAGCGAGCAACTTCCGGCCTGGCCGGGGGGCCCCAGCTGGATGGCCAGGAGGGCACAGCCGACCACGCCGGCCTGCAGCGGCGGATGGCGCGAACGGCGCGGTCTTTGCAGCTGTCGGCGGCGGGCGTCGCTGCGCTGCTGGAGCAACAGTCCACCCTCAGCAGCGAGCCACTACGGCTGGACTACGCAACCGAGATCAAACGGTGGCGCGCCTTCGCCGATCAGGCCGAGCAAATCGCCGGACGCTGGGACCAGCAGGCACCGTAAAGCCAGGCACCGCCATCGCAGTCCGGCTAGCGGAGTTACCGGGGCGTGATTGGACCCTTGCTGCCCTTCTATGGGCCGCAGGGGTCCCGCCATGTCCTGGATTCGCTTCAGCCGAAGCTGCCCGACTGCTCGGGACCTTGGGCGGTGGGAGAGGATCAGGGGATGGCGACTGACCATCGTGGCAAGGGCCGCAGGGGGCGGGCAGAAGCGCCACCCAAGCGGGTACCGCGCAAGATCTACGAGCGCGAGCTGCTGCGGCTGCAGGCCGAGCTGGCGAAGATGCAGGAGTGGGTGCGAGCCGAGGGAGCGCGGCTAGTCATCGTCTTCGAGGGCCGGGACGGGGCCGGGAAGGGCAGCACGATCAAGCGCGTCACGCAGTACCTCAACCCGCGGGTCGCCAGGATCACCGCGCTGCCCGCTCCGACCGACCGCGAGCGCGGGAGCTGGTACTTCCAGCGTTACGTCGCGCACCTGCCGTCCGCGGGCGAGATCGTGCTGTTCGACCGCAGCTGGTACAACCGGGCGGGTGTGGAGCATGTGATGGGGTTCTGCACCAAGGAGGAGTACAGCCGGTTCCTGCACCAGTGCCCGATCTTCGAGCGGCTGCTCATCGAGGACGGCATCCTGCTGCGCAAGTACTGGTTCTCGGTGAGCGACGAGGAGCAGGAACGCAGGTTCCGGTCCCGGCTCGACGACCCGAGGCGGCGGTGGAAGCTGTCGCCCATGGACCTGGATTCTGTCACCCGGTGGGAGGACTACTCGCGGGCCAAGGACCAGATGTTCCTGCACACCGACATCCCCGATGCGCCGTGGTACGTCGTCGACAGCGTGGACAAGCGACGAGCCCGGCTCAACATGATTGCTCACCTGCTCAGCACGGTCAGCTACCACGAGGTGAAGCCCCCGCAGCTGAAGCTGCCGCCGCTGCCCAAGTCGACGGGATACGTGCGCGCTCCGCGCGAATCGCAGACCTTTGTGCCCGACCACGCAGCGGAGTTGATGGGCGGCCGGTCAGGCGCCGGTGGGTGACAACCGGCCGACACCCGGTCCGCTCTGGTACCCGGCCGGGATGATGCGGGCAAACTGCCCTGGCGAAACCATCGCGATGTGACCGTTGGCGAGCCACTTGACGATGTAAGGCGGCGAGCCGTCTTCGTGCGGCACGCCAATGATGAGGCCGGCCCGCGCCGGGTCGCCCTCGACGATGAGCCTGTCGCCGACCTGCGCGTACATCCTGGCTCACCTCCTTCCGCGTCTGTTGGTTCTCCTAGAGAGGCTGCCCGGTCAGGGCACCGCCAGGCAGCAGGCATACGGCCCCCTTCCGTGGGACCTTGGCCCGCCCCCGCCCCCGCCTCCGCACCGGCATCCTGGCCCGCAGAAAACGGCGACCGCCCCGGACCTGGTCCCGGGCGGTCGCTGGTTGCGCTGTCAGCGCGGCTGGCTCACGCGGTCGCGTGCGCGTGGGTCGCGACGTTCGGCAGGATCTCGGTCTCGGGACCGGTGCGCCGCAGATGCACGAACCCGAGGACGGACAGGACCAGCATCACGCCGGCCGCGAGGTAGGACGCGATAGCGGCGATCCAGGCGATCTGAGCAAAGGTCCCAAAGCCGTAGGCCTCGAGCAGCATGCTGCGGAGCGTGGTGCCCTTGAAGATGGTCGCAACGGTGCCTGCCAGCTTGGTGTTGGTCGGCTGCGCCATCGCCTCGGCGGACAGCTGCGAGTAAGTCTTGCCGCCACCGATCTCGCGCAGGTGGACTCCGATGAAGTGGTCGGCGTAGGTAGCCGCCTGGGGGCCGGTGGTCATCAGCTGCCCGGCGTACGGCGCCATCGCGGCCTGGTCTGCCTTGGGCAGGGCCTTGAACTCGGCGTTGTTCGTGGTGGGGAACACGATCTTCTGAGCAGCGAGCTGGTCGTGCACCTGGCTGTTCGCGAAGCTGTGGCCCCATGTGAGCAGGGCACCCGCGACGAGCAGCACAGCGACCAGGAGCAGTCCAGCCCCGGACACCAGCGCGTCGAAAGTCCTTCTGCGCATTTCTGGTTCCTCCTTGCCATCCTCCGGGCTCGGACTGCCCGGCCAGTGCGTTTTGCTGAGCTGAGCATCGCCCCGGCCACGGGCGCCGGCGCAGGGCCGTGCGGCCCGCGTGCCGGGGACTTCCGTCATCAGCTGACGGGACTCCCAGCGATGCGCGCCGAGGCGGGCGGCCGCGACTGTGAGGTGCGCGCCGGGCAGAAGGTCCCGGTGGTTATCGACCTTCGGCCCTACGGGCTAGCCGGCCAGGGCGGGTGTCATCTCAGCTGGCGGGAGGGACCGAAACACACGGTCGCGGAGATACTGGCAGCCCGGCCAGGCCAGCACACCGCGAGATCCGGATCCGCGAGAAGCGGGCGGGTCCCTCCCGCTCAATGCTGTGGTCGGCCAGCCACCGCAGCAGCTGATTCCGCCTGGCCGGGTGACCGCCGTGCGGGTGCTGGTCGCTATCGCCGCGATGGTGCTCGGTAACCTGGCTTCACGGTGACGGTGACGAGAGGGGACTCGCCGTGTCCGATGTGGTACTCGAGGAACTGGACGAGGGCGAATGCCTGCGGCTCATCGCGCCTGGCGGCATCGGCAGGCTGGCCTTCGCCGGGCGTTACGACCTGACGGTGCTGCCGGTCAACTACAAGCTGCACAAGGGCGCGATCCTGTTCCGGACTACCCCCAATAGCTCAACCGATGAGGACCTGCGCACCGGGATCGCGCACGCGGAATACCGGGTGGCATTCGAGGTCGACGAGTTCGACACCGGGGCGCGCACGGGCTGGAGCGTCCTGGTGCAGGGACCGGCGCATCACATCGACTCCGAGTCTGAGCGCGCGGACGCGGAGGCGGCGGGCGTCGACCCATGGCCCGACGGAGGCCGCGAGCACTACATCAGAATCACCCCGGCCCGGATAACCGGCCGGCGCATCCGCCGCACGCCGGCGGCATAGCCACAACGAGCACGGCAGGAGCTGGCCGATGCGAGCGATGGTGTACCACGGGCCTGGGCATGCGGCCCTGTCGGACGTGCCGGATCCGGAGATCACCGACGACGAGGACGTGATCGTCCGGGTCGATGCGACCACGATCTGCGGCACCGACCTGCGCATCCTGGCCGGCGATGTGCCGTCGGTAGCGGCGGGGCGGATCCTCGGTCACGAGGCGGTCGGCACTGTTGCCGACGCTGGCAGCGCCGTTCGCACGATGGGTGAGGGCGACCGGGTGCTGGTCCCGTGCATCTCCGCGTGCGGTGCCTGCCGGTTCTGCCGGGAGGGTCACTACGGCCAGTGCCTGGGCGGCGGGGGATGGATCCTTGGCCGCAGCTACGACGGCACGCAGGCGGAGTACGTGCGCGTTCCGTTTGCGGACACCTCGACGTACCGGCTTCCCGCCGGCGTGGGCGACGAGGAGGCGCTCATGCTGGCCGACATCCTGCCGACCGGCTACGAGGTGGGGGTGCTGCGGGCAGGCGTCTGCCCGGGGGATGCCGTGGCTGTGGTGGGAACGGGTCCGGTCGGGCTGGCCGCGATCATGGGCGCGCGGCTGTTCAGTCCCAGCCACATCGTGGCGGTCGACCACACGGACACCCGGCTGGACGCGGCCCGGCGATTCGGTGCGGACCTAGTCGTCAACAACGCCACCGGCGACGCGCTCGCCACCGTCCGGTCGGTGACCGACGGAATCGGCGCGGACGTGGTGATCGAGGCCGTCGGCCAGCCGGATGCCTTTGAGCTGGCGGCGGGGCTTGGCCGGCCGGGAGCGCGGATCGCGAACATCGGCATCCACGGAAAGCCCGCGGCGCTGCACCTGGAAGACCTCTGGCTGAGAGACATCACGATTACGACCGGCCTGGTGGACACCTCCTCCGTTCCCGCGCTGCTGCGGCTGCTGGCCAGCGGGCAGCTCGACGTGCGCAGGCTCGTCACCCACCGGTTCGCGGTGGCGGAGTTCGAGCGGGCGTACGACGTCTTCGCCAAGCCCGCCGACACCGGCGCGCTCAAGGTCGTGGTCACGCCGTAGGGGACATTGGTCCCCCCGACCGGGTGCGTTGGCCGCTGTCGCATACCGGGCCGGGACGCTCACGCTGGCATCATGACGATCACTGCAGCGCCGAGCTACGCACTTCTCGCCGACGGCAGCACGGTCGAGATCCGCGACGCCGCGCCTGACGACAGCGCGGACGTCCGCGAGATGCACGCGCGGATGTCGCCGGACAACTCCTACCTGCGGTTCTTCAGCCTGAGCGCGGTGGCGCCGGAGCGCGAGGCGGAGCGGCTGTGCCGGCCGGGGGGATTCGATCACGCGGCGCTGCTCGCCAGGCTGGAGGGCGAGCTGGTCGGAGTCGCGAGCTACGAGCCGACCTCGCGACCGGGCGTAGGGGAGATCGCCTTCGCGGTGCGCGACGACATGCACGGCCGAGGGGTCGCCACGCTCCTGCTCGAGCACCTGGTCTCGCTGGCCCGGCAGCGCGGCCTGACTGCCTTTGCCGGCGAGACGCTACCGGAGAACACCGGGATGCAGAGGGTGTTCGCGGACGCGGGGCTTCCCGTCGAGCGCCACTACGCCGACGGCGCCATCGAGGTCACCATCCCGCTGCCCAGCCACGACGGCGCGCAGCTCGACCACTACCTGGACGCAGTCGCCGGGCGATTCAGCCGGGCCGACGTGGCCAGCCTGGCGCACCTGCTGCGCCCGGCCTCGATCGCCGTCATCGGCGCAAGCCGACGGCGCGGCTCGGTCGGCCGCGAGATCCTGCACAACATCGTCAAGGGCGGCTTCGCGGGTCCGGTGTACGCGGTCAACCCGCGCGCCCATTCCATGGAAGGCCTGCCCTGCCTTGCGCGTGCCGATGAGCTACCGGCCGGCACCGACCTGGCGGTGCTCGCCGTCCCGCCGGCCGAAGTGCCAGCGGTCGCCGCGCAGTGCGGCCAGCGGGGCGTGCGCGCGCTCGTCGTTATCACCGCGGGCATCGGTCCCGCCGGGGCCGACCTGCTCGCTATCTGCCGCCGGTACGGCATGCGGCTGGTCGGACCGAACTGCTTCGGCCTCGCGACGAGCAAGCCGCTGGTGAACGCCACGTTCGCAGCCGACATGCCGCTGGGCGGCGCCGCGGGCCTGGTGGTCCAGTCCGGCGGCGTCGGCATCGCGGTGCTCGAGCATCTCGGCAGGCTGGGCATCGGCGTCTCGTCGTTCGCCTCGGTCGGCGACAAGTACGACGTGTCCAGCAACGACATGCTCACCTGGTGGGAGCAGGACGAGCAGACCAGCCTGGCCATCTTGTACCTGGAATCGTTCGGCAACCCACGCGGGTTTGCCCGGACCGCCCGCCGGGTTGGCCGCAAGCTGCCGGTGCTGACCGTGGTCGGCGGGCGGTCGGCGGCCGGCCGCCGGGCGGCTGAGTCGCACACGGCCGCGGCCGCCACGTCCGTCGTGACCCAGGAGGCGCTGTTCGGCCAGGCGGGCATCATCGCGACGCACAGCCTGGGTGAGCTGGTGGACGCGGCGGCGTACCTGGCCGCGCAGCCGCTGCCTGCTGGCCGGCGGGTGGCGATCGTGTCCAACGCAGGCGGCGCGGGCGTGCTGGCCGCCGATGCATGTGGCGACTGCGGGCTGGTGGTCGCGACACTCGATCGCACGACGCAGCGCCGCCTTGCCGTCCTGCTGCCGCCGGGATCGGCGCTGGCCGGGCCGGTCGACACCGGCGCGGCCGTCAGCATGGCCACATTCCGGCGCACCCTGGAGATGGTCGCGGCCGATAGCGGCGTCGATGCCGTGCTGGC
>Ga0126373_10000150_pt1 | contig 47634 bp, 32 predicted proteins | sample PanSoiMetPlot_11_FD_92545 | JGI IMG/M metagenome (GOLD analysis project Ga0126373, IMG submission 92545) | Tropical forest soil microbial communities from Panama - MetaG Plot_11 | ecosystem: Environmental > Terrestrial > Soil > Tropical forest > Bulk soil | place: Panama | collected 2016-02-17 | reverse complement strand
CTGCATCACCGGCTCATGGCAGGAAGTTGGCGGCGGCCTGCAGCTTTCCACCAGCGGATCCTGGGGACTGCGGCGCGCCGACATTCAGAATGCCGAACTGATGCAGATCGCGCTCGGGCGCCCGGCCCGCGTCATCAACATGGTGGAACTCGGGAAGGTGCTGAGCGCGCCTTTGACCCCGCCGGTGCAGGCGCTCTACGTGTACAACTCCAATCCGGCGGCCGTCTGTCCCAACCATCATCTGGTCATCAAGGGTCTGACGCGGCCCGACCTGTTCACCGTGGTTCACGACCAATTCCTCACCGACACCAGCGACTATGCCGACATTGTGCTGCCGGCCACGACTTTTTTCGAGCACAAAGACCTGCAGACCGCGTATGGGCACTACCATTTGCAAATTTCGCAGCCGGCCATCGAACCGCGCGAGGAATGCCGCTCCAACGTGGATGTATTTCGCGCGCTGGCCCAGAAGATGGGCTTTACCGACCCGTGCTTCGACCAGACGGTCGATGAGATGATCGACGCCGCACTCGCCACTTCCAATCCATGGATGAAAGGCATCGACCGGCAGCGCCTGGAAGAAGAAGGATCGGTGAGATTGAAGTTCGACGCAAACTCGCAACCAAATGGCGCGGGACCCTCCGCCGCGGCCGTCCCCTTCTTGCCCTTTGCCAAGGGCGGCTTTCGCACCTCGCACGGCAAAGCCGAGCTCTACTCTCCGGCTCTTGCCGCGCAGGGACTCGATCCGGTCGCGGAGTTCATTCCGCCCACCGAGTCCAGGCACACCCAGCACGCCCGCAAGTTTCCACTCGAATTGCTCGCTCGCAAGGCCGACAATTTCCTGAATTCAACCTTCTCCAATATTCCTTCGGTGCAAGCCATGGAAGATCCCGGCTACCTCGAGATCAGTGCCTCCGATGCAACCCCGCGAGGCATCCGCAATGGCAGTCGCGTGCGTGTCTTCAATTCCCGCGGCGAAGTTCACCTGCAGGCTCGGGTGAACGGTGCGGTCCAGCCGGGAGTTGTGGCGGCCGCGCTGCACTGGGCCAAGCTCACACCCGAAGGCCATAACATCAACGTGCTCACGTCAGAAAAACTTACCGACTTGGGCAACTCCGCCACGTTTTATTCCGTCTTGGTGGAGGTGGAGTTGGCGAAGCCAGACCACTGAGTACACGAATCGCGGTGAAGCGGGCGGGGGGCTTGGACGCTTCGCGGCCGGTTACCGTATAATTGCCGTTTTCCTGACTTCCAGAGACTGAGGTAGTAGCGATTTCTCTTCGCTTTCATACGGATACCCCTGTCGCGCGCCGGGTCCGACCCTGTCGACTCCCACTGGCCTCCCCATCCAATTCATTCTTTGGGGCTTGCTTGGCTGGGCGAATCGGCGTGGCGCGCCTGCTGGCCTGCCTCCTCATGGCACTCGTAGGACTGGCTTGCCCGCATGCGTGGGCGCAGCAGGAAGTCGTCTCCGGCATCGAAATCCACGGCAACCGCCGCATCCCCGCCGACACCATCCGGGCCCGCATCTTTACCCATGCCGGCGATATTTACGATCCCGCCGGTCTCGAGCGCGATTTCAATTCTCTCTGGAACACCGGCTATTTCGAAGACATCCGCTTCGAGCGCGAGCAGACTCCCAAAGGTTGGCGGATTCACATCTACGTGAAAGAGAAGCCCACCATCCGCGAGATCAACTACACCGGCCTCAGTTCGGTCTCCACCAGCGATGTCCTCGATCGCTTCAAGGAGCGCAAGGTAGGGCTCGCGGTCGAGAGCCAATACGACCCAACGCGTATCAAGAAGGCCGAGGTTGCCATCAAGGAACTGCTCGCCGAGCACGGACGCCAGTTCGCCACCATCCGCTCTGAGGTCCGCCCCATCCCGCCCGCCGCAGTTGGAATTACGTTCGTGGTGAAGGAAGGCCCGAAGGTCAAGGTCGGCCGGATCCGCTTCGAAGGCAATCAGCACGTCAACAGTCGCACTCTGCGCAGTGCGATGAAAAACCTGAAGCCTATCGGCGTCCCGCACTCCATCTTCCTGGAAAACATTTTTGCCCGCACCTACGACGCGACCAAGCTCGACGAAGATACCGAACGCGTCCGCGCTGAGTACCAGAACCGCGGCTACTTCAAGGTGCTCGTTCAGAACCCCAAGACCGAAATCCATGACACCGGCCACCAGGGCTTCCACATCCCCCTTCTCCAGAAGGGACCCGGCAAAGCGGTGGATATCACGATGCCGATCGAGGAAGGCGATAAGTACCGCTTGGGAAGCATCACCTTCAAGAACAATAAGGCGGTCTCCAACACCCGGGCGCTGCGCAGCGTCTTTCCCATTAAAGATGGAGACATCTTCAACCGCGACAAGATCGCCAAGGGCCTGGAAGAGCTGCGCAAGCAGTACGGAGCCTTGGGCTACATCAACTTCACCTCCGTCCCTGACACCCAGATTGACGAAGACAAGAAACTCGTCAACCTGACCATCGACGTCGATGAAGGCAAGCAATTCTACGTGCGCCGCATCGAGTTCCAGGGCAACACCACCACCCGCGATAAGGTCATCCGCCGCGAGATTGCCCTCGAAGAAGGCCAGGTCTACAACTCCAAGCTCTGGGAACTCAGCTTGCTGCGCCTGAACCAGCTGGGGTATTTCGAGCAGTTGAAGCCCGACGATCCCAATACCACCGACCGCCGCCTCGACGACAAGAACGGCACCGTCGACCTGACTTTGAAGGTGAAGGAAAAAGGCAAGAACAGCATCGGTTTGAACGGCGGCGTCAGCGGCCTGGAAGGTGCCTTCATCGGCCTCAGCTACACCACCAACAATTTCCTCGGGCTGGGCGAGACGCTACAGATTCAGGCCAGCATCGGCAACCTGATGCGCAGCGTCCTGTTCGGCTTTACCCAGCCTTATCTCTTTGACCGACCGCTGCAGGCCGGCTTTACCGTCTATACCAACAAGATCAGCTTCAACCAGGCCAAGCAGTATGCCGCGCTAACCGGGCAGAACCTCAACCTGCCCAACTATTACCTGCAGAACCTGCAGAACTACACCCAATCCAGCACCGGTTTCACGACGTCATTGAGCTATCCCTTGCATCGCTCCTTCAAGCGCGTGGGCATTACCTATGCGTTTGACAATTCTTCCTTGATCGCCCTGAGCGACGCCTCCAAGGCCCTGTTCCAGAGCCTTGCCTTCAGCGGCATCCAGGGGCAGAACGCGCTCAACGGCATCATCACCAGCAAGGTCCTTCCGAGCTTTTCATTTAACACGCTGGATTCCGCCTATCAGCCGCGAAGGGGCAAGAGCGTGTTCCTGGGCGGCGAAGTCGCCGGCCTGGGCGGGACGGTAAAGTCGATTCGTCCGATTGTGCAGTACAAGCAGTTCTTCCCGCTCCAGAAGCATCGCAACGCGATTGGGGTCAACTTCCAGGGATCGTTCCTGAGCGGCTACGGCGGCCTGGTCGCCCCGCCCTTCCAGCGCTTCTACATGGGCGGCGAAAATGATATTCGCGGTTTCGATATCCGTTCCATCTCGCCCATCGCCTTCTTGCCCAACAAGGCGGTCATCAACCTCACCAACCCGGATGGGTCCGTGGTGCTGAAGAACCCGTCCAACCCGCGACAGGGTCCCTACCAGATTCCCATCCCGATCGAGACCATCGTGCAGCCCGGCGGCGACTTGAGCCTGGTCGGCAACGCCGAGTATCGCATTACCATTATTGGTCCGGTAACCCTGGCTCCATTCATGGACGTCGGGGTGGATCCCATCATTCGCGTCTCGCAACTCCGCATCAACTCCGGGCAGTTGGATCAGATCAACAACACGCTCTTTGGCTGTCCGCAACTCGATGCCGGCTTCAATTGCGTCGGCGGCAAGTCCATGACCTTCTCGCAGTACCTGAGGCCCTACCCGGGCACGAACTGGACGCCGCGCATGTCGACCGGCCTGGAATTGCAGGTCATGCTGCCCGTGATCAACGCGCCGTTCCGCATCTACTGGGCCTACAACCCGTTGCGCCTGGATTCCACGGCCACCGCCCCGGTTGCCATTACCCGCGACATGTTCCCCGTGGGCGCAGCCGGAGACTACACCTACCGGCAGGCCATCAATAGTTATGGGTCCAGCTTCACCCTTCGAGAGCCCAGAAAGACCTTCCGCTTCACCGTGGCCACCACCTTCTAGGCGATCCAGCCCGGCCGAGAAATCCCTGCGCTTTCTATGCGATAAAATGCTATACTCCGGTAGTATTTACCCCGAAAATCACAATATTGGGGTGCCTGCCACGCAACGAGTTCGGCGTGAGGAGCTGGACAGACCAGCCCGCCAGCTTCCGGTTATGAGCGAAAGTCTTGAGCGAGTCCGGTGGATGAGTTGCAGAGTCCGGCATAGCCGGTAAGGTGATCCGTAGAATATTTTCCCAGAACCATCTCCAAGGAGTTCAAACCGATCCAATGACAAGCAAGCTTGCGCGATTTTTCATGACCATTGCGCTCGTCGCCTCGGTGGCGGCGCTGGCCCAAACCGGCAATGCGGCCGCAGCCCCCGCCTCCGGCGCATCCAATTCCTCCGCACCTGCCGCACCTGCCGCGACCGGCACTACCGGTACCAAGGTTGGCACCATCAGCATTGAGCAGGCGATTTTCGCCACCAACGAAGGCCGCCGCGACTTCGAGGCCCTCAGCAAGAAGCTGGAGCCCAAGCAGAACGAGCTCAAAGGCCAGAACGACGAATTGGAAGGCCTCAAGAAGCAGCTCAACACCCAGGGTGACAAGCTCAACGAGGATGCGCGCGCTACTTTGGTCAAGCAGATCGAAACCCGGCAGAAATCGCTCGACCGCTCCGTCCAGGACGCCCGCGAAGACGCGCAGAATCAGCAGAACGAGATCGCGCAGCGCATCCTGCAGAAGCTTGCGCCCGTGCTCGTCAAGTACGCCAACGAAAACGGCTTCGGCGTCATCATCGATACCTCCCAGCCTTGGCCCCAGGGGCCGGTGGTGTGGTGGGGGGAAGCCGTCGATGTTACGAAACCGGTAGTCGAGGCTTACAACTCGCAGTCCGGTGTTCCGGCTCCAGCCGCGAACGCGCCGGCCGCGAAGCCTGCGGCAACGCGTCCGAGCGCGACCCCGGGCAGCCGGCCCGCGACCGCGCCCAAAGCAACCGAGCCTCCCAAGTAAGCTCGCCGAGACACCTCAAGCTCGTGAAATGTTCCCAAGGCCGCGTATCCACGCGGCCTTTCTTCTTTCCGCGGCCCCGCCCGTGTAGGGGCAGGCGCCCTCGCCTGCCTAGTTGCGTAGCCAGCCTGCCCTGAGCAGCTCCGAAGGAGCAGTCGAAGGGACGCCAGAGTTGAGCCCCGCACTTTAAGTGCGGGGGATAGGCGCACCCAAATCTCCAAGTCCGCTTCAGCGGACGACACCACCCCCCCGCCGACAGCTGACAACGACCGCCGGCAGCCTCACGGTAACTCCCACGAAGGGTAGAGACGGGGCTTGCCCCGTCTTCTGTCACTCTGCATTAACTGCGAAAGGGAGCCGCGGCCAGCCGCGTATCTACCCCGCCGCGCCCGCGAATGCCCTCCGCGGTGTCCATACTCCCAGCAGTTCAGGAGGGCACTATGTTTGCCGACAGTTTGCTCGAGTCTCCCTGGGCCGATCGCTCCCGCCGCGGCTGGAGCACCCTCGCTTCCTTTGCCGCGCAAGCACTGGGGCTGGGCCTCTTGCTGATGTTGCCCCTGCTCTACACCGAAGGTCTACCGAGGCTGCAACTGGCGCAGGCCATCGCGCCGCCTGCCCCGCCGCCAGGACCGCCTCCTGCGATGGAGCATCATGCAGCCTCCATTCAACACGAGAGCAATTTGCGCGATGACATCATCGTTCAACCACCCACGATTCCCTCGCACATTGCAACCTTCGACGAGTCCACTCCTCCCGAGACCGGAACCTGTACCTTTTGCGTTCCGGGCGGGACGGGCAACATGAACACGCCCAATCCGATTCTCAACTCGATTGCCAGCGACCGCGCATTCGCCCCGCCACCCCCCAAGCCCACCGCGCCTCCGCCTCGCGTCTCCCGCATGATGGATGGTTTCCTGATCTATCGGCCGCAACCGGTTTATCCGGCGCTGGCGAGGGCGGCCCGCGTCCAGGGACAGGTCCTGCTGCGCGCCATCATCAGTCGCGAAGGGACGATTCAAAATCTGCAGGTGATCAGCGGCCACCCGATGCTGGTGAAAGCCGCCCTCGACGCGGTTCGCCAGTGGCGTTATCGACCGTACCTGCTCAACAATGAGCCGGTCGAAGTGGAAACCCAGGTGACCGTCAACTTCGTCCTATCGGGCGGATAGCAGCCCTCAGTTTGGTGCGGCCGCTCCCAAACCGGGTGGCCGCATCAAGCTTCGCACTTACGTAACCGGTGCAACAACACCGCCGCCGATATAATCAAACTACCGTGGGAGTTTTAATCGCCGATCCGACCCTGAGGAAATTTACCCGCCCTACCTGGGCCGAAGTTTCCCTCAACGCCCTGCGCGCCAACTTTCGCGCCGTGCAGAACTTCGTTGGGCCCAACGTCAAGGTGTGCGCGGTCGTGAAGGCCGATGCCTACGGGCACGGCGCCGAACGATGTGCCCTGGCGCTCGAGTCCGAAGGCGCCGACTGGTTTGGGGTCACCACCACGGACGAAGGCGTTCCCCTTCGCGATGCCGGCCTGCGCGGCCGCATCCTCCTCATGACCGGCTTCTGGCATGGCGAGGCCGAGGAAGTCATCCGCCAGAATCTTACCGCCACCGTCTGGGAGCCGTGGCACGTAGAAGCTTTGAATAGCGCCGCCGATGATCTTGGCGCGCGTCCGCAGCCGGTTCACCTCAAAGTCGATACCGGCATGGGACGGCTCGGCGTGACCCTCGACCATCTTCCGGAGATGTGCGCCGCGATCCAGGCCTCGCCCAGAATTGCTCTCGAAGGACTCTTCACCCACTTTGCATCCTCGGAAGTGCTCGACGCGCCCGACGTGATTGAGCAGATGGCGCGCTTCACCGAAGCTCTCCGCATTGTGCAGGCGCACGGTCTGTCACCCGTCATTTGCCACATGGATAACACCGGCGGCATGCTCTCCCGGCCCCAGTCGCACAAAGACATGGTTCGCCCCGGGCTCGCGCTCTTCGGCTATGCGCTTCCTCTGGTGCGCGGCGGCGCTCCCATCCCCGAATCCCCAAACCTGAAGTTGGAACCGGTCCTCTCCTGGAAGACGCGCATCCTCGCCATCAAGTCCATTCCGGCCGGAAAGCGCCTCGGCTATGGCGGGACCTTCACCACCAAAAGCGATTCCCGCATCGCCATACTTCCGGTCGGCTATGCCGACGGCTACAGCCGCGAGCTCTCCAATCGTGGCCGCGTCATCGTGTGCGAGCAATATGCGCCCATCGTGGGCGCCATCTCCATGGACCTCACGCTAGTCGATGTAACCGCCATTCCACAGGTGCAGCCGGGCGACGAAGTCCTGCTCATCGGCAGCTCCGGCCCAGCGAGCGTAACGGCGGTCGAAGTCGCGCGCCACTCCCGCACCATCCCCTACGAAGTTCTCTGCGGAATCTCCAAGCGCGTCCCGCGCAACTTCCTGGCATAAACCAGACGAGGGTAGAGACGGGGCTTGCCCCGTCTGTGGTCAGGTCTGCGGCTTGACACGAGGGAGAAAGACGCGGCAAGCCGCGTCTCTACCTCGCCCATGTAGCGGCAGGCGCCCTCGCCTGCCAGGCATTCGCCCAACCCCTCGATGCTGGGCAAAGTTAGCGACCGCTCAACCGCAAAAACCCGCCACTCGCTGATCGCACCAAGAACGAAACCGCCCCGGATTGCTATATTGAAGTAATTTCATGCGATCCCGCTACGCTCAATGGATGCACGACTGGGAGCACCGCCTCACCTCGGTGGACAACAACCGCGTGGTGCGCCCGCTCGATTGGGGAGTGGACTGGTCCCAAAACTGGTGCTGCCGCAACGGCGTTCCGCCCGGCCAGATGCCCCCCGATCCCGCGCGCTACTTCACCGACTACAACCAGCGCATCATCGCCAATAGCGACCAGTTTTATTCCTACAAAACTCCCAAAGACTTCCGCCTGGAACGCCGCGAAGTTCAGGTCTTCAGCACCCGTGAGGTCCCCAATCCGCGCCTCGAAGCGAAAGTGCGCGGGACGCATGCCGACTTTCTTCGCTTCACTTCGCCCGTCCCCACCCCGCACCCGGAGAACAACCTGGTGAATGCCCGCTGGTTTCCGGCGCGAGGCAGGCGGGCCGTGGTGCTGCTGCCGCACTGGAATTCCGACGCCATCGCCTACACCAGCCTGTGCCGCGTCCTGAACTGGATGGGAATTGCCGTCCTCCGCCTGAGCATGCCCTATCACGACATCCGCATGCCCGCCGAGATCGATCGCGCCGACTATGCGGTTTCCGCCAACATCGGGCGCACGCTCGATGCGGTCCGCCAGGGCGTGGTCGACATCCGCTGCTGTCTCGACTGGTTGGAACAGCAAGGCTACAAGCAACTCGGCCTGATCGGCACCAGCCTCGGCTCCTGCTACGCGTTCATCGCCTGTGCGCACGACGCGCGCATTCGCGCTGCCGCCTTCAACCACGCCTCCACCTACTTTGCCGACGTCGTCTGGCATGGCCAATCGACGCGCCACATCCGCGAAGGCCTCGCGACCCAGATCGATCTGGAGACTCTCCGCCGCGTCTGGCTGGCCGTCAGCCCCATGGTCTACTTCGACAAGTTCGCGCGCTTCCCGCGCCGCTCGCTCATCATCTATGCCAACTACGACCTGACCTTCCTCCCAGAATTCTCCCGTCAGGTCGTGCAGGAATTCGCCGCTCATCATTTGGATCACAAGGTCGTCGTCCTGCCCTGCGGTCACTACACCACCGGAGAGACGCCTTACAAATACATCGACGGCTGGCATCTGGCGTCGTTTTTCCGCACCGCCTTCGAAGCGTAAAATAGCACCGTGACCGCGCCCTCCGAGACGCATGACCCGCAAATGAAGGGACGGTCCTCGTTCTCCCGCACCATCTCATGAGCGTCTCCGATCTGCCAATCCGCGAGCATCACCAGGGCGAGTTTGTCATCAGCACCGACGCCCGCCGCGTGAACCTCGACAGCCTGCACGCCTTTCTCACCGCTTCCTACTGGGCCAAGGGCATTCCACGCGCAACCGTCCAGCGCTCGGTAGAGAACTCCTTGTGCTTTGGCATCTATCGCGGCGGCGACCAGGTCGGATTCGCCCGCGTCATCTCCGACTTCGCCACCTATGCCTATCTTGCCGACGTGTACGTGCTCGAGCCCCATCGCGGCCGCGGCCTCTCCAAGTGGCTGATGGACTGCATCGTCTCCCACCCCGCGCTGCAGGGACTGCGCCGCTGGACCCTCGCCACCCGCGACGCCCACGGCCTCTATGGTAAGTTTGGATTCACCCCTCTGGCGGCGCCCGCCCGCTGGATGGAGCGCCACAATCCCGCGGTGTATAGCTCCACACCGGATGCACCGCCCTCTGGAGAATCACGATGAAGACCAACATGTATCGCCCGCTTCACGAAGTCGATCCTGACATTGCCGCGGCCATCGACAACGAAACCCGCCGCCAGCATGAAGGGCTCGAACTGATCGCCTCGGAAAACTTCGTCAGCGAAGCAGTGCTCGAAGCCGCCGGTTCAGTCTTCACCAATAAGTACGCCGAGGGTTATCCGGGCAAGCGCTATTACGGCGGATGTGAATTCACCGACGTAGTCGAGGAACTCGCGCGCCAGCGCGCCAGGCAGCTCTTTGCCGCCGAGTACGCCAACGTTCAGCCGCACGCCGGATCGCAAGCCAACATGGAAGCCTATGGCGCAGTCCTCCAGCCCGGCGACACCATCCTCGGCCTCAATCTCGCGCACGGCGGCCACCTCACTCACGGCCATCATCTGAATTTTTCCGGCAAAACCTACAAGATCATCCCCTACGGCGTCACCAAAGAGACCGAAACTATCGACTACGACGAATTGGAGAAACTCGCCGAAAAAGAGCGCCCGAAGATGATCATCGGCGGCGGCAGCGCCTACCCCAGAATCATCGATTTCGCCCGCATGCGCCAGATCGCCGACAAGGTCGGAGCGCTCTACCTGGTGGACATGGCGCACTTCTCCGGACTGGTTGCTGGAGGCGCGCACCCTTCGCCGGTCCCCCATGCCCACATCGTCACCTCGACCACCCACAAGACTCTGCGCGGCCCGCGCTCCGGCATGATCCTGGCCAAGGCCGAATTCGGCCCCGCCATCGATAAGACCGTATTTCCCGGCATGCAGGGCGGTCCGCTGGTCCACATCATGGCGGCCAAGGCGGTTTGTTTCCGCGAGGCGATGCAGCCCCAATTCAAGGAGTACGCCCGCCAGATCGTCGCCAACGCCAAGGTCCTGGCCGACTCCCTCGCCGCCGAAGGTTTCCGCATCGTGTCCGGCGGCACCGATACCCATCTCATGCTGGTCGATGTTTTCGCCAAGGGCATGCTGGGCAGTGAAGCCGAAAAGGCGCTGGGCGAGGCGGGCATTACCGTCAACAAGAACGCCATCCCCTTTGACACCAACCCGCCCATGAAGCCCAGCGGCATCCGCATCGGCACCCCGGCCCTGACCACCCGCGGCATGACGGAAGCCGAGATGCGCCAGATCGGCCGCTGGATTGCCGAAGCGCTGGAGCATCGCACCGATAGCTCGGTCCTCGGAAGGGTTCGCCGCCAGGTCGCAGAATTAGCGGAAGCCTTCCCGCTCTACGCCGACCGCCGCGCCAAGGCCCAGGCCGAAGTCCGCGCCTAGCGCCCAGGCCGAAGTCCGAGCCTGGCGCCCTGAGTCCCGAACTCGTGTGGCGTCCGCGGCAAGTGTGGCGGCAAAACCCAACTCTCTTTGCGCTCTTCGCGAATGCTTTGCGAACTCGGCGGTTAAAATCTCTTCGTTTCGCCGCCACCCCGCCTCCCCGTGCCCCTCACCCGCGTTTGTGATTAAATCACTGCGTGAAGGTCGGCATCGATATCCGGCGCACGTCGGACTTCGGCATCGGCACCTATACCCGAAACGTCGTCCGGGCCCTGGGTCGCCTCGATCGCCAGAACAAGTACTTCCTCATCGGCTCTCCCGAGAAGGTCCGCGAAATCGGCCCGCTCCCGCCCAACTTCCACACCGTTCCGCTGCTCGAGGACGACAGCACCGTCAAAGGTTACTTCGAATTTCGCACGATTCTGAAACGCCTGAAGGCCGACCTCGTCCACGTCCCGCACCTGTTTTGGCTGCCTCGGTCGTTGCCCTGCCCCTACGTGGTCACCGTGCACGATGTCCTCGAGCACATGTCGCGAACCCGCGGCCTCTCCGACTTCCGCCGGTCCCTGCACTTCCACCTGACGCGCCAGGTCCTGAAGCGAGCCGCGAAAATCCTGGCCGTCTCGCAGTTCTCCAAGTCGGAAATCGAGAAGCTGTTTCGCGTGCCCGCCCTGCGCATCGAAGTCGTCTACAACGCGATCGATGAGCGCTTCCTCCGCGGCCACGCCACCGAGGCCGAGCGCCAGATGATTGCCGAGCGCTACCAGGTGAACTACCCGTTCCTGCTCTATGCCGGCCGCATCAGTCCGCACAAAAACCTGATCCGCATCATTGAGGCCTTTTCGGCCCTGCGCGCCGAACTGGAGAAGGAACAAAAACTGACCGACCTCAAGCTGATCATCATCGGCGACGACCTCTCCAGTCATCCCGACCTTCGCCGCACCGTGATCCGCGGCGGAGTCCAGAACGACGTGCGCTTCCTGGGCTTTGTGCCCATTGAGGTGCTGCGCATCCTGTACGACGAGGCCAAGGTTTTTGTCTTCCCCTCACTCTATGAAGGATTCGGGTTTCCGCCCCTGGAAGCCATGGCGCACGGCACGCCGGTGGTGACATCGAACACATCCTCGCTGCCCGAGGTGGTCGGCAAAGCCGCCGTTCTGGTGAACCCGGAAAATGTTTTCGAAATCATGCGCGCCATTCATCGCGTGCTGGTCGACTCCGCACTGCGCACCCGCCTGAAGGATAGAGGCTACGAGCAGGTGCAACGCTTCTCGTGGGATGAGTCCGCGCGGCGAGTCTTAAGGGTGTACGAGCAGGTGAGCGGCGCCAGGGCAACGGCGCCAGTGCCGGCAACCGGGAGTGCGGAAGCCGAACCGCCGCCGGCCGCCGTCGATCTTCGCCGGCGCCGAATGTAGCCCGCCCGCGTGCGCCGGCCAGACAGCTCACAACCTTACGTGATCGGATTTCCCGGCGAAACCAGCGACAACCGGTGCAGCTTCTGCTGCAGCCGCTTCTTATCGCTCTCGTTGCCTGCGGCGCTGATGCGTTTGCGAAGCTTGGCTACCTTTTCCTTGCGTGCGCGACGTCTGCGAATTTCCGGCGTGCGGCTGTGAGCCGACATAAGCATTCTCCCCTAACGTGAATCTGCCTCGCGCCTCAGCGCGCAAAGCGCAAGAGAATTCTAAACAGTCTGCTGCATGCCGTCCACACGGCCGCCTCGCTGGCCTGGATTAAGCGGGCTTGGTCTTTCCTATATCCCATTGTTTTGGTCATCCTGAGCGAAGTGAGGTGAGCGCAGCGAGCCGAACGAGTCGAAGGACCCCTTTCCCCAAGCTCTGAACGAATCGCTTCCGGGAGTTCTCGCGGATAACGTTTGGCAGCGAAGAATACTGCGGCCACAACAAAACTAAACCGGCTTAGTGCACGAAATTAATCGCGATCGCGGGCGAGATCGTCGCCGCCGTATTGTGCCCCGCCACCATCACCCGCGTACCAAGAAGAACGCCCAGGTTGGGTTTCCAGCTGTATTCGACGGCCGGCGCGAGCGCGAACGAGTCGCTCGGCCCGGTATTAAACGCGACCGGAGTCGGTGTCGCTGTCAGGATGTTGTTGCCGGAGACCCGCGTATCGCCGTTGCGCCGATACGCCGTGTCCAGCGCGAGCACCCAGCGCCGCGTGATGCTGTATTCCGAGGACAGGTCGACAAAGAGCGAATTCCCCGGCTTGGCCTGCCCGCGAAACCCCGTCGACGTGCCATAAACACTGGCATCCTGCACCTTCACATCATTGGAGAACCCCTGCGATACATCGAGGCGGATCCGCACAATGCGCCGGTTCGGCAGCCAGAAATATGTTTGCGAATACAGGGCCAGCGTGGTGGTGTAGGCACCGCTGCCCATGCCGTCGCTCAAGCGCTCGCCCAATTGATCGTACTTCCCGGTCGGCAGGGTCTCCTGCAGGGCAAAAGAAATCGTCGGAATCCGTCCACCCTCCCGAAACTGTGTCAGCCGGTATTGGCCCTGCACGGTGAGATCCCCCATCCCGACCCCGGAACTGCTCGGCCCCTCGCTGACCTGGTTGTAGCCGCCAGTCGGTATCAGTCCGACCGTAAACCCATTGGTGAGTCCGTAAAGCATGTAGGTGAGCGACCCGAAGCCGTTCGCCTGCGGCGCGCTCTGCCGGCTGCCATTCTGAGCGTAGCGGCCGTGCACGATCACGTCGTAAAGATAGGGCTCCATCAGGAAATGTCCGCGCGGCAGGGTAGCGGCTGACGGGGCCAGCATCGGTCCCGTCCACCACGCGTCCTGAAGCGACTGGCGCACTGCGCCTGGGTCTTGGGGAAGTCCTTGCGCGGTGCTCAAGCCCAAGGTCGCGGCCAGCATTGCCACGACCCCGAAAACCGCTCTCGACCACCCGCCGCTCATGGCTCCTGCCGGGTGAAGTTGGCAATCCAGTTCGTCTCCCAGGTCTTGCCTTCGTCCGCGGAAAACGCCTGCTCAAAGCGGAAGGTCTTTGGAGTGATATCGGAAAAAACAAAGCGAACCCGAATCGGCTTGCCCTGGAACGTCTCCTGGTCGTAGAACTCGCCCCGCCCATCCTTGAATCGCCCCACCATGGGCGGCGTGCCCAGGCTGCCGTCGCTGGCACTCGCCCAGTAAATGTTCCACTCATGCGACTGCGGATTGTACAGCCGCATGGTAAGACCTTCGAGGTGCGTGGTTGCGTTGCGAACCTCCAGTTCGCCGAGATTGGCGCGCCCGTCCCAGATTTCTCGTACGACCGACGTTCCCTCCATTTCGACCCAGGTGTTCGATCCGCTTAGCGGGTGCAGCAAGCGCCGGAGCTGCGCCTTCCAACTGCCAAACTCGAAGTCGAAATCATGCTGACTGTCGGGTTGCTCCGCTGCGGCCTGCGATTCGACGGCGGCCCCTGACGAGTCTGACGCCGCGAGAGCTGGCGTCGACCATGAGGCAAGCAGCAGAACACCCAAAAAATATGCCCCGAAGCATGGCAATTTCAGCATTCCCGTGCTCCTTAATTCATCTGCGAATACCTGGTTCACCGCTGAGCGTGACACAGTTCATGGTATTTTAGAACGGCCACTTTTTATGCAATTGGCAATACCACTTGCGCCGCGAGGAGAGCCGCTCTTCCGCCAGGTCTACCTCGGCCTGAGGAAAGCGATCCTCTCCGGGACCTTTCACGCTGGGGAGAAGCTCCCCTCTACCCGGGACGTCGCCGACCAGCTTGGAATCTCGCGAACCGTGGTATTGCTCGCCTACGATCAGCTTCTGGCCGAGGGCTTCGCGGCCGGCCGGCCGGGTTCGGGAACATATGTAGCCCGCGGCATCGGCATCCCGCGCCCGGGCCGGGTCGAAGATTCCGCGCCAGTCCGTTTGTCGCGCTACGGGCTTTCCGCGGAAGCGGCCTGGTCGAGAGTGCAGGTGCCCGCACGCCCGGCGCATCGCTCTCCCTACGATTTCGCCTACGGGCGCAGCGACCTGGAAACTTTTCCCTTTGAGATGTGGCGCCGCATGCTCCTGCGCTGCGCGCGAAAGGCGCCGGTTTCCGAACTCGACTACGGTCCCGCTGGCGGAAACGCGGCCCTGCGCGAAGCCATCTGTGCTCACCTGCGGCGCTCCCGCGCGGTCGTCTGCGACCCCTCGCAGGTGATCATCGTGAATGGCTCCCAGCAGGCTCTCGATCTCATTGCGCGCGTCCTGATCGAGCGGGGAGACCGCGTCATTGTCGAAGACCCCAGTTATCAGGGCACCAAAGAAGTCCTTCGCGCCGCTGGCGCCCGCCTGCTTCCTGCGGCCGTGGACCGCGAAGGCATCGATCCCAGCCACCTGCCCCCGAATGGCCGAATTGCATTCGTCACTCCCTCGCATCAGTTTCCGACCGGCGTGATTCTGCCGCTCGCTCGCCGGCTTCAGTTGCTGGAATGGGCCGCGCGCCGGAGCGCGATTGTCGTCGAGGACGATTATGACGGTGAATTCCGCTACGAAGGCCAGCCCCTGGAATCTTTGCAGGGGTTGGACCGGGCCGGTCGCGTGCTTTATATCGGCACGTTTTCGCGCACCGTCTTTTCTGCCCTGCGCATCGGCTACCTCATCGCTCCCCGGAAACTGGTCCCCGCGTTCACCGCCGCCAAGTGGCTATCCGATCGACACACCTCTACTCTCGAGCAGCACACCCTTGCCCAGTTCATTGCCAGTGGGATGTACGAGCGCTACCTGCGCCGGGTGCGCCGCAGAAATGCCGCGCGCCGAAAAACCCTGCTTGATTCCATCCGTAAACATCTGGGAGATCGCGTCGAAGTGAGCGGAGACGGCGCCGGCGCACATCTGGTGCTATGGCTGAGAAATCGAATCTCCGAAGAGTCTGTGATCGCCGAAGCTGCCCGTCGCGGTGTGCGGGTATACGGCATCTCTCCCTACTTTCTGCGCAGGCCCCCACGATCCGGAATCATGCTGGGATACTCCCGCCTGCGGGAAGCAGCCATTCGAGAGGGCATCCGACGACTCGGCGAAGTGTTCTGAGGGTGAGCGGGCGGCGTGGCGCTGGCCGGCGAGCCTGCAGCCGAATGCGCCGGGCTTCGATGCCCACGGCAAGTGCTTCGAAATCGCCAGCCTTGACCCGTCAATGACGTCGGCTTTGCCAACGACGGCAAGTTTGCGTCACGCCGCCGTCACAACTGCGATTGCGATGGAATCCTGAACTGCGAGCCTGCCGCGCTTCCGGTTTTCCCGTGACTCGGGAGCCGCGCGATCAATTCGCTCAATGCCAAGCTCATCGTTAGTCTCGGTGTCGGCCGCCTCTGCGGGTCCCGGTCGGTAGAGGTTGACTTTGCTCTCGAGCGCCGCCATTATATGGATACGCCATATGTGGAAGAGATCTATGACCCCGGAAGTTGAGTGGAAAAAGGTCAGTGCGGAGCTTTTGATCCTGTCTCTCGTCGAGGCCCGGCCACGACACGGTTACGAGATTTCCAAGCTCATCGAGCAACGCTCCGGCGGGGCGGTCCGCTTCTATGTCGCCTCCCTCTATCCATTGCTTTATCGCCTGGAGAAACGCGGGTGGATTCAGGGGCGATGGGTGGAAAAGAGCGGCCAGCGCCGCCGACGCTATTACCGCCTGACATCCGAAGGCCAAAAGATTCTGGCCTCGCAGCGCCGTGGTTGGCAGACATTCGTAGAGGCCGTCAACCGGATTACGGAGGCAGAACATGCCTGACTGGAGAGCGGAAATTGCTACGCGGCTCTCGTCTCTCAGGCTGGACTCCACTCGCGAAATCGAGATCGTTGAGGAATTGGCGCAGCACCTGGAGGACCGTTACGACGAGTTGATTTCCGGCGGCGCCACGGATAACGACGCCTGCCGCGACGTGCTGATGGAACTCGACGACGGGAAGTTGCTGGCGCGGGGGCTACGCGGGACGGTGCGCAAAATGCCGCCAGAACCAGCGGTGCCTGGAAAGGGCGAGCACAACGCCTTAGCGAGCCTCTGGCAAGACCTGCGCTACACACTCCGCCAGTTCCAGCGCAACCCTGGTTTCGCCCTGGTGGCGATCCTCACGCTCGCGCTCGGCATTGGCGCCAGCACGGCGATTTTCAGCGTTATCGACAACGTCTTGCTTGAGCCTTTTCCCTACAAGGACGCCGCACACATTTTATTCCTGCGCCTTCACGGCTCCACCCAAGGTCCGGATGAGGGACGCCAAGGATACAGTGCGGACGAACTTCTGGAGTTAGCCCGGCAGAACCAATCTCTCGAGAGCGTTGTGGGCACCACCGACGATCCCGTGCTTTACAAACACGGCGCGGGGGTCGAATGGCTCTACGGAGCCGATATGACACCGGGTTCATTTGAGTTCTTCGGCATGCCGGCATTGTACGGGCGAGTGCTGCAACCTGCGGACTACACGCCGGGAGCACCACCGGTGTTCGTGCTGCGATACAAGACCTGGAAGGGGCGCTTCAACGGCGATCCAAACGTGCTGAACAAGGTTTTCGTGCTGAATGGTACGGCGCGAACGCTGGTCGGAATCATGCCGCCACGCTTCGGCTGGTATGACGCCGATCTGTGGATCCCCAAAACGCCACGTCCCGAAATTTCGACCGGCTTCGCGGGATTGCCGGAGCGCTGGTTCACCCTGGCGCGGCTAAAGCCCGGCGTCTCGATGGCGCAGTCGTCGGAAGATCTGACGGGCGACTTCAAGCGTATGGCCAAGCTCCGTCCGCAGGATTATCCAGCCCAGTTCCAGGTGTTCCTTGTGCAGATTGGGCACTCGGTTACAGGTCACCTGGAATCCACCCTGTATACCGTATTGGCGGCCGTCGGTTTGCTGCTCCTGATCGGCTGTGTGAACGTGGCGAACCTGATGCTGTCACGAGCAACTTCACGAGAAAAGGAATTCGCGCTGCGCGCGGTGCTGGGAGCCGGTCGGGCGAGACTGGTGCGACTTCTGCTGGTCGAGAGCCTGGTGCTGGCGATGGCGGGAGCGGCGCTCGGCGTACTGATTGCGTGGGGCGGGCTGAAGTTGATGGTCGCCACCATGCCTTCGGATTCGATTCCAGCAGAGTCCGTGATCGGACTGAACGCGCAGGTGATGGTTTTCACGCTGCTTCTGGCTGTATTGACGCCACTGATTTTCGGTCTGGCGCCGGCACTGCAGGCCACGCGCCGCGATCTGAACGACCCACTCCGGGATACGGGCAGGGGTGTGATCGGCGGATTTCGCACGGCGCGCTTACGCAATGCGGCCGTGGTGACGGAAGTCGCGGTGTCATTGACGCTGCTGATAGGCGCAGGGCTTTTGATGCGTAGTTTTCTGGCGCTGCGGGACGTGAATCTAGGCTTGCAGCCGGATCACGTCTTCAAGACGATGTTGCTGTTGCCGCCGGATCGCTACAAGACGGCGGAACAGGTGAGCGCATTTTTCCCGCCTGTGCTGGAACGTGTCAAGGCGATCCCAGGCGTGATGGATGCGGCCGAATCGAGCTCGGTGCCACCCGACAATAGCCGGGATAGCAAGGTGGAGGTTTCCGGCAAATCGCCCGACAATCAATGGCATGCTCAGGTGCAAAGCGTAAGCGAGACATACTTTCGGGTTCTGCGCATTCCGTTTGAGATGGGACGTGGGTTCACGGAAGCCGAAGTCAACGATGCCAGAAAAGTAGCTTTGGTCAACCGGAAGTTTGTGTCGACGTATCTTTCCGGGGAAGACCCGATTGGACGCCGCGTCAAGCTCGTAGGGCTCGAGACCGTTGCCGATTCACTGCGCGAGCCCTGGTTCGAAATCGTGGGAGTGCTAGGCGATGTCGCAAACCAGGGCGCGCCGGGCTACGGCCGGGGCGGCCTGCAGGCTCCGATCGAACCGCAGGTGTGGGTACCCTACACCGTTACGGGATCGGGAGAGCACGTCCTGGTCGTCCGCTCGGCACAAACGCCGTTGGCGCTGATCGATGAGGTGCAGCAAGCGGTGTGGACGATTGATCCAGGTGTGGCGCTCATGTATCCGGACACGTTGGACCATGCGATCAGCAAAAGATTGTATGCGACGCCTCGCTTCGCCTTGCTGCTGATGATCATTTTCGGATCGATTGGGCTGATTCTTGTCACGGTGGGCGTTTACAGCGTGCTGGCGTACACGACTGCGCAGAAGACCCATGAGATCGGGATCCGCATGGCTCTGGGTGCAGAACGCGCGAACGTACTTCGTCTGGTGATCGTCGACGGCTTGCGGTTAGTCCTGGCGGGAGTTGCGGTTGGACTGGCCCTTAGCCTGTTGCTGGGGCGAGCCCTCCAGGCAGAGCTATGGCGCGGAGTGAAACCTTATGATCCGGCGACCTTGGCGAGCACGGTTTTGTTGTTGCTGGCAACCGGTGTTCTGGCATGTTGGATTCCGGCGAGAAGAGCCGCACGCGTGGATCCGATGGTGGCACTGCGATACGAATAGCGAGATCAGGGATCGCAGACAGATCGGAAAATTCGAGAAGGCTCCGCTGGCTCGATTGATGACTTCAGCGCAAGTCGATCATCCCGCTTGCCTTCCACGCTAAATCGCGAATCCATCCCCAAAAACCGGTTTCTCCCACCCACTCGCGAATCGTCGCGAATTCGGAAGTTATCCGCTCCGTATCCGCTCCGCTTCTTGTGCAACGCCGCAGTGCCTCGAGGATCGCAGTTTTCCGGACAGACACGTGAGATGGCAAAGTATCATCTCCGCTGAGCGATTGCAGAGCGTCAACCCGCATCACAAGCAAGCTTTGGGCTTTCACGGATGTGAAAGGAGAGTTTGTGGCAGCCGGACCTGTAAGCCGAATTCTGTCCGCCTTGCGGCGGGACGGCCATTCCTCTGGGCCGGGCATTACTGCCCGGCTCTAGCGACCTACCCGGAGGTTTCACGCGCCGAGCCAGTGCGTGTCCGGCCGAAGCCGGACTTCCTCCCTATTTGGTCTTGCTCCGTGTGGGGTTTGCCCTGCCCGCGCCATCGCTGCCGCGGCGGTGCGCTCTTACCGCACCTTTTCACCCTTACCCCGCCCATTCTCGAAAGAGCCGCGGGCTGATCCGTGCTCTCCCCAGAATGGGCGGGGCGGTATGTTTTCTGTGGCACTTTCCGTCGACCGGGCTTGAACCCGGCCTCCCGGACGTTATCCGGCACACTGCTCTGCGGAGTTCGGACTTTCCTCTCCCCTTGCGGAGAGCGACCGTCCGGCCCGGCTGCCTACACCCGTCATTATACGGGATTCTCCACCTGGACTCTGCAACCCGCCCGTGTGGCGCGGACACTCTTGTCCGCGCAAGCCGCTCCCGGGAACCGCAACCACTCGCCACCGACCCGCTTGCGCGAAGCTGCTAAACTTTCCGGGGGCGTGCCCGTGAACTTCTCCGAGGCCATCCGCATCGCGCTGCAATCCCTGTGGGCGAACAAGCTGCGTTCCGCGCTCACCCTTCTCGGGGTCGTCATCGGCGTGGCCGCCGTCATTGCCGTCGTCACCTTCGTCAACGGCATCAATGGCTACGTTGCCGAGCGCATCTTCAACCTCGGCGCCGACGTCTTCATCATCTTCAAAGTTTCTCCTGCGGTCACCAACGTCGATCATTTCCTCGAAGGCGAGAAGCGCAAAGACCTCACCATGGAGGACTACGAAGCGGTCCGCGACGCCTGCAAGCATTGCTCTATCGTGGGGGCCGCCCTGCGCAATCAGACCGGCCACGTGAAATACGCCCAGCAGGAACTCAGTGATACCACCGTGCAAGGCCTGACCCCGGCGATGGCCGCCATCTACGACGTCGACCTCACTTCCGGCCGCATGCTCAACGAGACCGACCTCGAAAACAAATCCGCGGTCGCAGTCGTCGGTCCCGACATCGTCGACAACCTCATGCCCGGCGTCGATCCGCTGGGTAAGGAAATCCGCATCGATGGCTGGACCTACCGCGTGATCGGAATTGGCAAGCGAAAAGGGAAGACCCTCGGCCAGAGCCTCGACAACTACGCCATGATCCCCATCACCGCCTACCTCAAGCAATACGGTGTGCACAACAACTCTGTGCGCATCTCGGGCAAGGCCATCGGGGTGGGTCCTGCGCTTGAGGCCGCCATGGACGAATCGCGCGCCGCGCTTCGGGCTCGCCGCCACGACGCGCCCGGCGCTGAGGATAGCTTCGACATCGAGACCAACGCCAGCTTGCTCGGAATCTGGTCAAACTTCAGCGGAACCTTCTTCGTCGCTATGATCGGCATCGCCGCCATCTCGCTAATCGTGGGCGGCATCGTCATCATGAACATCATGCTGGTATCGGTCACCGAGCGCACCCGCGAAGTCGGCATCCGCAAGGCGCTGGGGGCGCGCCGCTCCGACGTACTCCTGCAATTCCTGATCGAGTCGGCGACCCTCGCCCTGGTGGGCGGCATCATCGGGGTAATTTCCGGCATCGTGATCGCCAAGGGCATTACCGCTGCAGTCGGAATGCCCTCCGTGATCAAGTTGTGGGCGGTGGCCGCCGGCTTGATTGTTTCCGCCAGCGTGGGCGTCTTCTTTGGCGTCTATCCGGCGCGCCGCGCGGCCAGCCTCGATCCGATCACCGCGCTGCGCTTCGAGATGTGAGTCCGAACCATGATGCGCAAAAGCGATTATCGCGAAATCGTCCAGATGGCCCTGGAAACCATCCGCACCAATAAACTGCGCTCGGGCCTGACCGTTCTCGGCATCGTCATCGGCGTCGCCACGGTCATCGGCATCTCCTCCATCGTGCGCGGCTTGAATGACAACGTTCGTCAGCTCATCAGCAGCATGGGCTCCAACATCGTCTTCGCCTTCCATATCGAGCCCTTCACCTTCGGCCGCCCCACCGAAGAGATGCGCACCCGCAAGGAACTCACCTTCGAGGATGCAGAAGCCATCAAGCAGTTGCCGCACGTCAAGGCGGTCTCCGCCGGCATACGATTTTTCCGCCCGGAACTCGGCGTGGGAACTTTCGCCGTCAAGTACAAGGACCGCAAGGCCAAGAACACGATCCTCGAGGGCGACACCGCGTCCGTAAAAGATGTTTTCGACCTCAACCTGCAATCCGGCCGCTGGTTCAGCGAGGTCGATGAAGAGCGCCACGCCCCGGTCATCTTTCTCGGGCACGACACCGCCGAAGAGCTCTTTCCGAACGAGAGTCCGATCGGGAAGGAAATCAACATCGAAGGCCAGCTCTTCCAGGTCATCGGCGTGCTGGAGAAGATCAAGTCGGTATTCGGTGGCGGCAAGGATCCCAACGACAACCGCATCTTCTTCCCGCTCACCACTTTCAAAAAGTTGCATCCGGAGCTGAAGGACCACTGGATCAGCGTGAAGTCGACCTCGCACGACGATATCCCCAAGACCATCGACGAGATTCGCGAACTGTTGCGCCGCCGCCGCAAAGTGCCTCCCGACAAGCCGGACAACTTTGCCGTCTTCACGCAGGACTCCATCTCCGACGTATGGAACCAGATCACCGGCGCCGTCTTCGTCTTCATGTTCGCCGTCTCCAGCGTGGGCTTGATCGTCGGCGGAGTCGGCGTGATGAATATCATGCTGGTCTCCGTGACCGAGCGCACCCGCGAGATTGGCGTGCGCAAAGCCATCGGCGCCCGCAAGCGCGATATCCTCCTGCAATTCACGCTCGAGGCCATCACGCTTACCGCGCTGGGAGGGATTCTCGGCGTTCTGCTCGGCGCCATCATCACCTGGATCATCCCCTTCATCTGGACGTCATTGCCCGCCACCATGTCCACTTTCTGGGCGACCTTCGGCCTCGCCTCCGCCGCCATCGAAGGCCTGGTCTTCGGCATCTACCCGGCATGGAAGGCCGCCAATCTCGATCCCATCGAGTCCTTGCGATACGAGTAGGCCTCGCGCATCTGCTACGCTACTTTCACCCGCCGCAGCTGAACTACGATCATGCTGGCAGACGGGTCTCTGCACGTCGGATTGCATGCTTCAGCGCCTGCTCACCGTGATCGCCGGAATCGCCGCCATCGCGGCCTTGGGAGGATTGGCTTACTACGGCCTCTGCCTCTGGGGCGCCTACTCTTATCTGCGACAAACACAGGTGGCGTTAACCGCTGACCCCGGACCTCTGCCTCCGGTTTCCATCCTCAAACCTCTCAAGGGCGTGGACCCGGAAATCTACGAAAGCTTCCGCAGCCACTGCCTGCTGACTTATCCCCAGTACGAAATCATCTTTGGCGTGAGCGAGGCCGAGGATCCCGCCATTGAGGAAGTTCGCCGCCTGCAGCGGGAATTTCCCGGCCGCGCCATCCAACTCGTAGTGTGTCGCCAGAAGCTGGGAACGAACCTCAAGGTCAGCAACCTCGTGCAGATGCTGAGCGCGGCGCGCTTCGACCATTTGATCGTGAATGACAGCGACATCCGCGTCGATCCCGGCTATCTGCAACGGGTGATCCGCCCATTGCAGCGATCCGATGTGGGGATGGTCACCTGTCTCTATCGCGGCGTGCCCGGCGCGACTTTGGGCTCGCGCCTGGAGTCGCTTGGCATCAGCACCGATTTTTCCGGCGGCGTGCTCGCCGCTCGCTGGCTCGAAAAAGGCGTGCGCTTCGGGCTCGGATCGACCCTCGCCTTTCGCCGTGCCGACCTGGAACGCCTGGGCGGATTTCAGTCCTTGCTCGACTATCTTGCCGACGACTACGAACTGGGCAAGCGCATCGCCGGCTTGGGAAAAAGCGTCGAGCTCTCCGAACAGGTCGTCGAGACATTTCTCCCGCCCTACGATTTCGGCGCCTACTTCGAGCACCAGCTGCGTTGGGCGCGCAGCGTCCGCGACTCGCGGCGCTGGGGCTACGTAGGCGTGCTGTTCACCTTCGGCCTGCCGTGGGCCCTGCTCGCCCTGCTTGCCTCCCGGGGAGCGCTCTGGGCGTGGGCGCTCACCATCGTAGTAACCGCCGCAAGAATCGCCGTGGCCCTGACGGTGGGCGAGACCGTCCTGCGCGACCGCTATGTTCGCCCCCTGCTGCCCCTGGTCCTTCTGCGCGACATCTCAGCGGTCGCGGTGTGGGTCGCCAGCTTCGCCAGCGACCGCATCGCCTGGCGCGGCGACTACTTTCATCTCAAAGACGGCAAGCTGGCGCGCATCGAACACTAGTGCCGTTTAGTTTCACCCTATCCAATCATCGCTGTCATCAGGGAAGGCACCCGAGTCTCACGTTCAGGCATTGGCATTTTGGAAGGGCGCGGCTTCAGCCGCCCCGAAACCGCGTCCTTCGAAAGCTACGCTGTGTCCGATGAGAAGCGTCACTAAACTACACCTTGGCGCATCTTCATCGACGTCGGTTATTGCAGGCGACGCCGTCTCGCTGTCGCCTACCTGAACCGCGCCCTTCGGTTAGCGGCATGGTTGGTGCAATGGGGATGCTTCAAAAATTTATTGCCAACAGGGATGATCGGGGACCGGAGCGCCACCGCTCTCCAGGTTGTTGTACACGGTTTGATTTTGCTGAACGTACTGGCCATTCTGCAGCACATAGTAGATCCATCGCACCAGCCCAAACGGCCTTTGAAAGTCGAAGGTCTCTTTATATTGGCAATTATCAAAGCTCGAATCGCAGCTGTAGCGATAAGACAGGGTCAGTGTGGGGGTGTTGTTGGGCAGAGAACCGCCAAAGCTCAGCCGGGTCGGTCCCCAAATCTCATTCACGACGTAGCCCAAGTTCTGGCTCGAGCTTGGGGAGCAGTTGCTTCCATAGATGGTAAAGGGCGTGGAGGGCAGCGTGATGGTTGCGAGCTTGGAACCGTACACTCCGGCGGCAGGTTTGTTGACACACCGCGGCGACCATGGAATCGCATGACTAAAGGCTTTGTAGCTCGTCGGGTCGCTCCAGGTGTACTCGGTCGCCCATTGGTAGATGTAGTTGTTGTCGTAGTAATTGACATCCCAAGGATACCCAGCGGGACCCTTTACCCAATAAAAGATGTTTCCGCGATAGGTATATATGGGATTGGCGCTGCCGGTCAGATGATACTGGGTGCTCCACGAAGAGCCCATTGCAAACCAGTTCATCATGTCGTACTGAGTCGAGGAGCATGGCGTGGCATAGGCCGGCACCGCCAATGCGATGGCGAAGCCACAGATCACCAGTAACCTTTTTATTTTCTTCACTTTATTTCCTCCCTTACGAGTGCATGGTTCTGCCCGCTCTCCAAGGCACACGAGTACCTCCGGCGGAAAAACCCTCATTTTGCGGAGCTGGAAACGCAGGGCTCGACGGGAGCTAAGGGGGAAAAAACCCGCGATTGGCCTACTGGTTTTCCAGTAGCCATGCTGGATACAGCTTTTTCTGTATATCAGCAATACAGGGAACGACTTAGGGAACCTCGAATTTCTGTGGAAATCGTGTGATTCGCGCCGGGCGACCCCGCGATGCGGGGTAGATCAAGCGACATTCAAAGCGACGCCCGATCCTCGCTCACGTCTTTCACGCGTGACTGCTGAGAATGGGCGATAGCGCTCAAAGCCCGGCTGCGGGATCGTGAGTGATAAGGATATTTCGTCAACAACCACCCGAGGGCATTGAACGGCGTGCATCCCGAAGACAGCTCTCTGGGGCTTTCGCCCTGGGGTCGATGCCTCTTTCGCTCATCCAAACCATCGGAACATCCGCAGCGAATCTCCGTAACCGGCCGCTAAGCCCCTTCCCGCATCGCCTCCTCGGTCGCCCTTTCCAGCGGCGCGATTCTTCCGCGCTTTCCAAACCGGTACGTCTCCCCGCGCCAGTAAAACTTCCGACTGGTAAAACTCGCCATCCACGTCAGGAATCCCAGCAAGTCACGAATCGGATAGATCCAGCAGTGCGACATCGCCCGTCGATCATCCACCACAGTCCGTCCCACAAATGCGCACTGCAGCGCCCGGTTCAGATACGTAATGCCCAGCAGCCCCAAGCCCCATCCCCAATGACCGAGCACCGCCGCCGCAATCAGCCCGAGCACCCCGAACGGCATGGCATAGGTGAGTCCAGTCCCCAAGTGCCCCGCCGGCCGCGAATAGCGCGTGCTCTTCATCCACCGCAGTTGATCGCCCAGCGTACGCAGCAGCGGCCGCGGCGTCAGCACGTTATTGACGACGTGATGCGACAGCAGGACACGATACCCCTTGGCCCAGATTTTGTTGCCCAACTCAAAATCGTCGGAGTAATAATCCGCGGTTGCCGCAATCCCGCCGATGGCCTCGATCGCATCGCGCCGCGCCGACATCGCGGGCCCCAGCGCAAACCGCATGCCCTCCAGCATGTCCGCCACCATCACGCCCGACGACATCTCTACCGACAGCCCCAGCGCTTCCAACGAGGACCAGAAATCGGCCGCCGGAATTCCCCGATACATGCAGGTGATCAGCCCTACCTTCGGATCGAGCAGCGGCGCAATCGTATGGCGCAGGAACCCCGGCTCCACCCGCACATCGCTGTCGCTGATGATGAAAAAAGACCGCGAGGTCGCCGCGATCATCTTGTCCAGCGAAAATACCTTTGCGTTGGGCCACGCAGGCGGGCCCGAGATCACGATCCGGCTGGGAACCTCCGGATGCCGGGCACAGACTTCCTGCGCAACTCTGTAGGCCGGGTTCCCGGTGTCGCGCACTCCAAAGATCACTTCGAAGTCAGGATATTTCTGCCGGAAGAAGCTCTCCAGGTTCTCAGCCAGCCGCTGTTCCGCGCCATGAATGGGCTTCAGGATGGTGACCGGTGGCAGTTGGCTCTCGGGCACCGCGTCAACCCTCGCCTGCGCCCGTCGCGCTTCCCGCAAATGCCGCCGAGTCGCCGCGAACACCAGGCCGAGATAAATGCTCGACGTCGCCACCCCCAGGATCGCGATCCACAACAAAACCCACCACACCAGCGCGATTCCCGAAGCTACTCCCATCGCCAGGATCATTCGGATGTCAGATTATAGCGGCTCACCGTAGAGACGGGGCTTGCCCCGTCTTGCGCGCGGCATAAAAGGACCGTGCCCGGCCGCAATCCCACCCGATTCCGGCCGCCCTACGGCTCCCGATTCGTATAGATCGCCTTCCCGCCCTTGCGTGCCAGCAGGAAGGTCTGCAGTCCCCGCAGTTCCTTCGGATCGTCCTGATCGGTCCACACAAACACCCGCTGCGGTCCCGCCCACAGGGCCGCTACCGACTCGGCCGACTCAAAGATTTTCGGCGAGTCCGGAAATTTGGCTCCAAACCAAAGATTCCCGCTGGGCTCGCCCAGAACGTGCAGCGGAATTCCCGTATAGAAATTCAGCGTCGACGCCTGGTCATACCGTCCGTCCACGACAATCACGTCGCCGGGCCGATACTCCTTCTGAATCGCGACCGCCAGGTCGTGCGAGGAAAGAATTGGATTGAAGGTCACGAAAGCCGAGTGCACGCAGGCCATCAGAGCGACCATCATCAAAGCCAGGGCCGCGTTGCCGAGCTTCGGCCGTCCGCGCCGCCGCATCCACCAGTTCGCCAGCGGTCCCAGCAGGAAGGCCAGCGAAGCCCCCAGCAGCGGCCCGCGAAACACGCCCAGTGCTTCCGGGTTCAGGTCCAGCATGTGGCCGAGCGAAAAATCGTAGTCTCGAGGATGTTTGCTCAGCAGGTCGGCCAGGTCCGCGCCCGATGGCGGCACATGGGTGGAAGCCAGAACCGCAATCCCGAACACGAATGCGACCGCCCCGATCACCAGCAGCACAGTCGACGAAATCCGCCCCGCACGCCGATCTCGATCGCTGGCGCCGCTTTCTGACTCCCGCTCCAGCCAACCACCCACCAGCAGCGCAATCCCCGGCAGAGCTGGAATCGTGTAGTACTCCTGCCGCGTCGAGAAGCTGAAGAAGACCAGAATAACCAGCGCCCACAGCGCAAACAGCAGATTCGCCCGTTGCCGCCGGCTGAGCTCTTGACGAATAACCCGCAGGCGTCCCGGCACTTCCCGGCAAGCCTGCGGTAGAAACACCGCCCACGGCACCAGCCACACCGCGAGCAACACCCAGAACAAAAGCAGAGGAACCGTGTCATAGCCGGGCGGCACGCGCTTGTTGAGGAAGCGCATCACGTGCTCGTTGATGAAATAGAACCACAGGAATCCGCGCGCTTGCCCAGCCGCGGGATTTCGAACCGCCGCCAGTACATGCCACGGTGCTGCCAAGACGAAAAACACCAGCGTGCTCGAGACCAGCCGCAGTTTCCAGATATACCGTAGCTTTCCCGTGAGCAGGAGATACAAGCCGATGGCGCCAATAGGAAAGACCAGCCCGATCAATCCCTTGGTCAGCACGTTCAGCGCGCAGGTCGCCGCAAATCCCCAGCACGTCCAGCGCGAAGGCGGATCTTCCTCCAGCGCTCGCAGAAAAAAGCAATAGCCAATGACCAGCCACAGGCCGACCAGCACATCCGGAATCAGAAACCGCGTAAAGATGAAGGGACCGACCGAGGTGACCAGCGCGAGCCCGGAATAAAATCCGCCGCGCTCTCCAAAGGCATAACGTCCCAGACCATAGGTGGCCAGCACCAGAGCCAGCACTCCCAGCATGAGTGGCAGGCGCGTGCTCCAGTCGCTGATCCCGAAGACCTTGTAGCTGGTTGCCAGCTCCCAGTACATCAGCGGAGCCTTTTCCAGGTAGCGGAAGCCGTCGGTATACAACGTCACCCAATCGTGCCGGAGCAGCATTTCTCGCGCCGCTTCGGCATGAATGGTGTCGACATCGTCCAGCAAAGGCGGCGTGAACATGCTGGCCACGTAAATCGCCAGCCACAACAGCAGCAGGATTCCCGCCGACAGCGCGGTCCGCCGCCGAATCGAGGAGGCTGCATCAGAAAGGGAATTTGGGCTGCCAGGCTTGGAGTCCCGGACGGTTACCGACGAAGGCATGCAATATTCCGCAGGCTCGATTATACGAGCCGGCAAAACACCCGATCAAATCAGGACGAAGCGGCATGCCTCGCGCTCGTTGCCTTCTCCAGCAGTTCCCGGACCTTCCGAGCGAGGGTGTGCAATGAGAATGGTTTCTGCAGGAACCCATTGCGCGAAACCAAATCCCAGGCTCCCGCCCTCCCTTGTTCCGCATAGCCCGACACAAAGAGAAGTTTTGTTTCCGGATGGCTTGCGCGCAGCGCGGTTGCCAGTTCATACCCGCTCATTCCCGGCATAATGACATCGGTCATCATCAGTTGGATTTCGTCCTGGTGTCCTTCCGCAAGCGCAAGCGCCTCGCGGCCATTCCGGGCTTCCAGGACGCGATACCCGCACTGCTGCAGGTATTCGCAGGAGGGCTGGCGAACGGCGTCCTCGTCTTCGACGACCAGCACCGTCTCGCTGCCGCGAAGGTGCTCGTGGGGCAATTCAGCTTCGCGCTCGGCATTGGCGCAGGCCCCGGTGCGCACCCGGGGAAAGTAGATTTGGAAATCGGTCCCTCGGCCGCGCTCGCTGTGTGCCCAGATGTAGCCGCCGCTCTGCTTGATGATGCCGTAGACCGTCGCCAGGCCCAGGCCGGTTCCTTTGCCTTGCTCTTTCGTCGTGTAGAACGGCTCAAAAATATGGGGCAGGTGCTCGGCCGGAATCCCCATCCCGGTGTCGGTGACCTCGAGCAGTACATATTCTCCGGGGCGCACCAGGTTCTTCGCGTGAACGTAGGTTTCATCCAAAGTCACGTTCCTGGTTTCCACCGTCAGGACGCCGCCGTTCGGCATGGCATCGCGCGCGTTGGTGGCCAGGTTCATCATGACCTGCTCAATCTGCACCGGGTCCACCCGCACCCTGCCCAGCTTTGCTTCGCCCAGAAACCGGACTTCGATGTGCTCGCCGATCAAGCGCGGCAGAACCCGCAAAATTGACTGCAATACTTCATTCAGATTCACGACTCGCAGGGTCTGCATCTGCTTGCGGCCGAAGGCCAGCAGTTCCCGGGTCAGATCCGCCGCGCGCCGCGCCGCTCCCAGAATTTCCTGGGCGTTTCGCTGCAGGCTGTCGCCGGGCTGCAGTTTGCCCAGCATCAGCTCGGCATAGCCGCTGATCACCATCAACAGGTTGTTGAAGTCGTGGGCCACGCCCCCGGCCAACTGTCCGATCGCATCCATCTTCTGCGCCTGGAACAGCGCCGTCTCCAGTCGCCGTACCTCGCTGATGTCGCGATCATTGGAGATGAAGTGCGTGATCTCGCCCCGGCTGTTGCGTACCGGCGTGATCGTCTTCTCCACCACCAGCGATTCGCCGCTCTTCCTTCGGTTGATCATCACTCCGCGGAAGACTTCGCCCGCCTTCAGCGTCTGCCACAGGTCTGCATAGAATTCCGCGCCGTGTTCGCCCGATTTCAGGATTCGTGGAGTTGCCCCAATGACCTCGCCGCGCAGGTATCCGGTGGCGCGCTCAAACGCCGGATTGACGTATTCAATCCGCCCCTCGGCGTCAGTGATCACCACGATGTCGGCCGATTGCTCCACCGCGCTGTGCAACTTGCGCAGCGTGTCTTCAAATTGTTGCTCGCGGCGGTGCAGGCTGGTTGCCCAACGCACCGTCCGCAGGAATGAGCCTTGCCCCAGTTCATCCCGGCTTACGCATTCACAAAATCCCACGCGCACGGCCTCGGCCAGCGCCACCTCGTCGGCATGTTCGGTCAGCACCAGCAGGGGCATGGTGCGGTCTTGTCGCCGCAACTCCGTCAGGACCGCGGCTACCAGCGCGGCATCCGATTCCTGCTGTAGAAGGACCAGGTCATAGACAAAGCTGGCCAGCTTCTCGCGAACTTCCTCGGCGTTGAGCGCATGATCAAGCTCGGCCTGGAAGGCCTTGTGCTCCCCCGCCAGCAGGTCGCGAATCAGAAAATAGTCTTCCTCGCGCGGCCCCGCCAGCAGCAGGCTCAGCTTCCGCTCCACGCTCTCTCCCGGATTCTCTGCATCGGTCACGCGTCGGGCTCTCTGCCCTAGTCATCGGAAGCCCCGGGCCCGGGCGCGCGTCCATTCCCCCGCCAAATGTGCGGCTGCGCCGACGGTTGGATACCAGGATGGAACCGCTGCCAAAAAGGCACTGCCCACCCTCGCCCCTTCACCCTCCCGCTGCTGCCTCTTCCGCCCGCCGTCCCCCGCGAAAGTTATGGGTCGGCATGGTAACCGGTGCGTGCCCGTACTCGCAGTTGATGCGCTTGGCGCGGCCCCACCTCCACGCGGTGAAACCCGGGCCGCTGGTTCGACGGCAATGGGCGAAAATTCAATTGGTAGGCGCTCCGCAGTTCGTCGTTGATGTCGGTAAGCGCCTCGGAAAGCTGCCGCCCATTCTTCGCCACAAACGCCCGTCCACCAGTGTCGGCCGCGATCGACTCCAGAACCCCCGCCCCGAAATCAGCTCCCTTCCGCCGGTGCATGCTGACCGCATAAATCGCAATATTCGCCTGCTGGGCTCGTGCGACCGTGTCGTGCATGCCTCTCAGGCTCAGGTTGTCTTCCCCGTCGGAAAACAGAATCAGCGCCGCGTGCCGCGGCTTTGCGTCGGCAAAAAAATCCGGTTGATCACAAGTGTGATACAGCGAGTCATACAGCGCCGTGAGTCCGCCGTTCTCCTGGACCGGCAACAAACCCTCCAGCTCCATCGGGTCGCGAATGGCTCGCTCCAGTTCAATCTTCCGGTCGAACGTAACCAGCAGAACTTCGTCTTCAGGCCGTAAGAGTTGTTGAACAGAACTCACCAGCGACCTGCGCACCTGGTCCCAGGACACAGCCGTGGACCCGCTGACATCGACCACAATCCCAACCCGCAACGGCAAGTCGGAGGCCGGACGCAAAATGAATTGTTCCACTTCTTGTCCATCCTCTTTCACGGTGATCTCCGTTGCCGAGAGATCCCGCCGGGGACGCCCGCCCGCGTCTTCCGCCACCACCGTCATTTGCACTTCGCTGACTCGCTTATGGAACCGGACCATCGGTTCAGTTCCAGGATCGCTGTTGAAAGTAAAAAGCAAGCTGAGAAACCAGAGGGCATGCGATGGATGGCTCACACCAAGGTGATCGGCAGCCTTTGCCTACGACCTTCGTGTTTCCGCAACCGTTCGTAACCGGCTCCCCCCAGAACGTTCAGATTTCTGTTCCACATAGCCGATCCCATTGCGCGACTCCTGCCCCAAAGCGATCCCGCTATAACTCCGCCTGCCGCGCCCGGTGGTGTGAAGGGGCAGAAAGTCGTCGACTTGGAGGATCGCGCCAAAAGACCCGCCCCTTGCGGGTGAAAACTCAACCACCCGGATAGGAAACGGCCCCCGGCTCTTTCCCAATCCCTAACCGTTTGATACGAAAGGCTTTTTTGGATCTCGTCCAGACCGCGGTTTGGCGGGCGGGATGCTTCCACAGCTCAGGGTGGGCTGGGCATTTTCTTGAGTACCGGTTCCCAGGCCCGGAGCGAAACGCATGCCCGATCCAGTAATCCAGAACGCGAAGCCGCAGCCTGCGTGGAGCGCGAGGCACGTGTATGGAATGGCGGTGGTAAGCCTTGCCGTCGGTCTGTTGGCCGGCTATCTGTTTCGTGGTTCTGAATCTCAGAAGCCCAGTTCATCGCCGCCAGCCGAGGCGGCCTCAGTACAGGGGACTGCTGGCGCAGGGCCCGCCCACCCCATGCCGACCATGGACCAGATGAAGCAGATGGCTGACACCATGGCTGCGCCCTTAGTGGAAAAGTTGAAGCAGGATCCCAATAACTCAAAACTGCTTCTCCAGTTGGCGGCCCTCTACAACAAGACGCACCAGTTCCAGGACGCAGCGGGCTATTACCAGCGCGCTCTGAAAGCCGATCCTAAAAACGTTGAGGCTCGCAACCAGATGGCTTCCTGCCTCTACTACACCGGCGATGTAGACGGCGCTCTCGGCCAGTTACAGCAATCTCTGAAAGATGATCCCAACAACGTCAATGCCCTTTTCAACCTGGGCATGGTTCGTTGGAAAGGCAAGAATGATTCGGCCGGAGCGATTGCCGCCTGGCAGCAGCTGCTGAAAAAGAATCCCACTCTCGATCGCAAGCCGATCGTGGAAAAGATGATTGCGGAAGCCAGAACGCAGGCAACCGCCGCGAATTAAAGATCGAAGGAGCCAGCAACATGCAAGACACCACGCCAGCGAAGACAGAAAATTGGAGCAGCGTGCAAGCCTATACCCTGGCCGTCATTTGCCTGCTCGCTGGCATCGCCGGAGGCTGGTTCATCCGCGGCTCGCAAGCGCCCGTGGCCGCTGCTCAGGCCTCCAGCCCGGATGGCGCAATGCCCTCCTCGGGCCAAGCTTCGCCCGCCAGCATGCCCTCCCCCGAGCAAATGAAGCAGACCGCCGATGCCCAGGCCAAGCCGCTGCTCGACCAGCTTGCGGCCACCCCGAACAACCCCGCCCTGCTCACGGAAGCGGGCAACATCTACTACGACGCCCAGCAATACCCCGCCGCCATCAGCTTCTACGAGCGCGCCCTCAAGGTAGAGCCCAGGAATGCCGGGGTGCGCACCGACTTGGCGACGGCCTACTGGTACCTGGGCAATCCCGATAAGGCCATCGCGGAATTCAACCGCGCGCTCACGGACGAGCCCAACAAGGCGAACACCCTGTTCAATCTGGGGATCGTAAAGTGGCAAGGCAAGATGGACGTGCAGGGAGCCGTCGCCGCCTGGCAGAAACTGCTCGAAACGAATCCCAACTACGAAAACAAAGACAAAGTCCTGGAATTGATTGTGCAGGCCAGCAAGCATTCCGGCTTAAAGCCCGGCGCCGCAAGCAAGCCACCCGCCGACTAGCATCGCTACTGCTGTTTCTCTGGCCGGGCAGTGCGGCCCTCGAACACCACGAAAGGCCGCACGCTATTTTCTGCGCCACTTCTTCCAAGCCAGCCGCCCACTCGCCCAGCACATTCTGGCTGCGCCGATCTCTCGCGATTCAGGGCTGGATGGGATCCCGTCCCGCGGGCCTAATCGCGGTTCTTGATCTTGATCATCCAGCCCCTGTCGATTCCAGACGTGCGTGGCTCACCGCGGCGAACCACGTACATCCAGGAAATTAGAAAAGCTCCCGGCAATCCACGATGGCAGCCCCGTCTCCGAAGCCAGATTTCGTGGAATGCGCGCACGACCGCAAACGCATTCGAGCACTGGAGTTGCCAAAGGATTCTTTCGCCGCTCCGCCAGGCCCTTTTCATTTCAATGGCTTATGAGCCAGCACCTGCGGTGCGCAGCAGCCGCGGCCCAGGCCAACGAGCTTTTCCCCCACTCGACGTGTGTTTTCCCCCTCCCGCCGCTTTACGCGCCGGCTCCAGGTTGGTTGAACCCCATCAAAATCTAGAATTTAAGCCGGCTGCAGGCTGGCATCGCAATTGCCACCTCCTTGAAATGCGGGGGACGCCGAGCGTCCGCGCATCGCGGCCCCGATTGCATCGGTGGGATGGGGCGAGCAGAATAGCAACCAACGTTCAGGGCGAGTCTCCAACGGGGCATCCATGGCGCAAGGGGTTTTCAAGGCCGCAATCGTCGGCGCCGGACCGGCTGGCCTCACGGCTGCCTATGAACTCTCCAAGCAAGCCGCGTCCGCCCTCGTGCTTGAGAGCGATCCCCAGTATGTCGGCGGTATTTCGCGGACGGTCAACTACAAAGGATTTCGCTTCGACATCGGCGGCCACCGTTTCTTCTCCAAATCGCGCGAGGTCGAAGACCTTTGGACCGAGATTGCCGGCGACGACATGCTCACCCGCCCGCGCAGTTCCCGCATTTTCTACCAGGGGAAGTTCTACACCTATCCCCTCAAGCCTTTTGAGGCGCTTTCCAAACTTGGACCGGTGGAATCTCTGCGCTGCGTACTCTCCTTCCTGACCGCGCGCGTACACCCGACCGTTCATCCGAAGACATTTGAAGAGTGGGTGGTCAATCAATTCGGGGAGCGTCTGTTCCAGATATTCTTCAAGACCTACACCGAAAAAGTGTGGGGCATGAGCTGCCGCGAAATCTCCGCCGATTGGGCCGCGCAGCGCATCAAGGGCCTCTCCCTGGGCTCGGCCCTCCAGCACGCCCTGTTCTCCACCCGGAGCCAAAGTCGCAAGCCGGTCGTCAAGACCCTCATCGACACATTCCGCTATCCCAAGCGGGGACCCGGCATGATGTGGGAGGCCTGCGCCCAAAAGATCCGCTCCATGGGCGGCACCATCCTCCTCGACCGCAAAGTAACCGGTTGCCGGTTTGATCCCAACCGCAAGCTCTGGAGCGTAACTTGCCGCGACTCAGCCGGACGCAGCGAGCAATTTCTCAGCGAGCACCTGGTCTCCTCGATGCCCATCCGGGAGTTGGTCGCTCAACTCGAACCGCAACTCCCTGAGGCTGCTCGCAACGCCGCAAGCTCTCTGCGCTATCGCGATTTCCTGACGGTCGGACTCATCGTGCGCGACCGCCAGCGTTTCACCGACAACTGGATTTACATCCATGACAGCGGCGTGAAAGTCGGCCGCGTGCAGAATTACAAATCATGGTCGCCCGAGATGGTTCCCGATCCCGCCTATGCCTCCTATGGACTGGAATATTTCTGCTTCGAGGGCGACGGGCTGTGGACCGCCTCCGACCCCGACCTGATTGAGCTGGCCCGCAGGGAGATCGAACAGGTCCATCTCGCGGCCAGTTCCGATGTGGTCGATGGCTGCGTCATTCGCCAGCCCAAGGCGTATCCCGTCTATGACGACGCCTACCAACGGCACGTCGCTGCCATTCGCAGCGCGCTCGATCGACATTTCCCGGCCCTTCACCTGGTTGGCCGCAATGGCATGCATAAGTACAACAACCAGGATCATGCCATGATGACCTCCTTGCTCACGGCGCGAAACATTCTTGCCGGCGAGCGCCGCTACGACGTCTGGGCCGTCAATCAGGACGCCGAATATCACGAGGAACTGAGGGCGGGGGAAAGCTCCGCCGAAACCCATCACGAGATCCCCGTCGTCGGCGGGGTGAGCGCCGCACAATTGCGCGGCCGAGTCGGCTGAGATGAGGGCTGTTCGTGAAACCTTGCCCAGAGGATGGTGGAACTCAACTCGGTGAGCGTCCTGACTGACCTGCGCGCGCTCGCCCGGATCCGCCCGCTGCAATTGGGCGCGCTGACGGCACTGCTGACCGCGGTCGGAGGCATCGCTCTCCAGCTCAAGTATTGCGTCCTCGACTACGACCTCTGGTGGCACCTCAAAGTCGGCGATTGGATGGTGGCCCACCTCTCCGTGCCCCACGCCGGAATTCTTTCGCGCACCGCGGCAAATCGGCCATGGGTGGCGTACAGCTGGGGCTATGAGGTCCTGCTGTCGCGGGCTTATGGGTGGTTTGGTCTGGTCGGGACCGGCGTATTCGGAACGCTGCTCACGGTCACGGTCGCCTATGCGGTCTTCTGGATGGCGCGCCGCCTTTCTCGCCGATTTTGGTTGGCGCTCGCCCTGACCGCAATAGCCTGCGCCGCATTTCTATTCGACGGAATGCCCAGGCCGTTCTTTTTCTCCATGGCGTTATTCTGCGTCACGCTTACCTTGCTGCTCGACGCGAATCAGAGCGGTCAATTGAAGGGCCTCTACTGGTTGCCCTTGATCTTCATGATCTGGGCCAATCTTCACATCCAGTTTGTTTACGGATTGCTGGTGCTCGGGCTCTTCGTGGCCGTGAACCTCGCCCAGCGGTGGGCTGCCCGATTGGGCATCGCTCCGGGCGTTTTTGCTGCCTCGGCCCTGCCCGCGGGAAAACTGGTTTTGCTGCTGGCTGCCTGCCTCGTCGCTACCTTGATCGGGCCAAACTTTTATCACCCGTATCAGGCCGTCTATGCCTATTCGAAATCGAAATTCGCGTACTCGATCATCATTGAATTGCAGCCCCTCAGCTTCCGCGGCGCCAGCCATTACGTCGAACTGATGCTCACCGCGGCTGCGTTCTTTGCCGTGGGCTGGCAGAAGAAACTTGATCTCTTCAAACTCGCGCTCCTCGCCGTAGCCAGCGTCGTCGCGTATCGCACAATGCGCGATGCGTGGTTTATCTGCATTCCTGCCGCGGCGTGCATCGCGAGCCTGCCCATGCCCGACTCTTGCTTGGATCGCACCGAGACCTGGTGGGAGAAAGCCATGGTAGCGGCCGCCACCGCTTCGGTCCTGCTGATGTTCGCGGCCGGCGCAGACTTTACTCCCCGCGGGCTCGATCGCGCCATCAGTGCCGAATATCCAGTCAACGCCGTCAATTTTCTTCGCCGCAATCCTGTGCCGGGCCCGCTCTACAACAACCTGAACTGGGGTGGCTTCCTGATGTGGTACATGCCGGAGTACCCGGTCGCCATCGACGGTCGCAACGACCTTTACGGCGACCAGCTCGACCAGCTTTTTTTCAACTCCGAGATCGCAGCGAAATCCTACGCGAGCGACCCTTATCTGAACGAAGCCGGGGTGGTGGTGCTCGACTCGCAACTCCCCCTCGCCAAAGTCCTCACCGTGGACTCCCGCTTTCAACTCGTCTACCGCGATGCCATCGCAACGGTATTTGCCCGCCGCTAGTGCCATGAGCGCGGGAAGATTTCAGCGATGAAGGGACGGGCGTCTCGCCTCTCAGCCGGAAGGGGACGCCCGGCTCTCCACCGGCGAACCGAACTCCTTCGCGCCCTTCGCGAATCCTCCGCGATCTTAGCGGTTCAAGCTTTTCCGTTGCGCTCTCATTCGCAAGGCGGCTGCCCTGGGCAATTCTTGTTGGTCGTATTTCCGGGAACCGCTAGAACAGCGTCGGGATGGTCCGGGTGTTGTTGCCCTCATTGGCGATCGAGAAGTGGCACTGTCGGCAGAACTGCATGTTGGAAGTCGAAATCCTCTGGTCGGTTCGGTAAATGTTCGGACTATAAGGGCCGTTGACAAAAAAGTAAGTGGTGTACCCTTCGCCCTCGCCGCTTCCCTGGATCGGGCTCCCCGGACCGGCAACATACACGCTCATGGCGTGCTGGTTATGGCAGGTCGTGCACACCAGGTAGGGATTGCCTTCCTCATCGATGCCATACGGGTTCGATCGACGCATCGGAGCCAGGGTCGGCCAGCCATAATTCTCCACAAATCGCGCGTAGGGTGTGCCCGGCTTCACCGAAAATGTACCGTTGACAAACTCCAATCCGTTCCCCACCTCGATCTTCGCATCCACTCCGAGCGGATGATCCCGCGCGAAGCTTTCCACCAGTTCGTTTCCCATCAGGGTCGGAACCGGCGCCAGGCTGCGAACGAACGGGAGAAGGCCGACTCGTTGCTCATAGGACTGACCTGCCATCATGTTCTGCGGCGTAATATTGCCGTCGTGACAGCTCAGGCAGAGCAGGATGCCCCGCACCTCCGGGTCGCTGGCCATCAGACTGGCGGGTGCCGCCTCGATCAGTTGCCCGGCTTCGCCAAAGGTGATGGTTGCCCCGTACGCCGGAGCGCCGCTTTCGCCCCACAACGGAAAGTTCGCACGGTAGCCGGCCTCGGATGCGGACGAGCTTATGTGCGGTGCATGGCAGCCGAGACAACCCCGCCCGCTGATGCTGTGCGCTCCCAGAACATCCACCGCCGGCGCTGCGGGAGACTCCTTGCCGGCATCCGGGCCGGTCTGGGCCATGGCCAACCCAGCCACCAGCAAGACTCCCGCTTGTAGAACCATGCGCGTGAAAGTCCTCAGCCGAAACCCGGAATGAGCCGTAAGGTCTGAACCCGTATATGAGCGCATATCGCACCCCGAGTGACCTTTCGATCATCGGTTCTCTTTGACACCGGCCGCAGTGATTCGAGTCACGCTGTAATGGTAGTCGCTGGCGCCTGCGTCCTCACTGGCGCATCGCTCGATTACCGACCTCGGCGTCTGGATTTGCGCCCATGCGGCGAAAAATAAGGTATCCCTCTCGCTGATAAACGGATTGCTTGTACAGGTAGTAGCCGTCGGAGAAGTGCACCATCTCATAACCAAGGGACCTCCACATCGGTCCGTCGGTATCCAGCATGAGCTGGGGATCGACGGAGTAGGCTACGACGTATTCCGGATTTACCGCCCTCAGTTCCTCGACCTCCAACGCCGTGCCCCTCAAAGGCACTCCTTGATGGAAATACGCCGTGGGCATGTTGGCAAAAATGTTGTGGTCAAAATAGGCCTGAACCGCAACCACCCCGAACAAGTAGCCGAACATCGGTGCCCGGTCGGCTCCCACGGCCTTCAAGTACTTGGCTGCGTCTTCCCCGCCGCTGTAGGGATAAAGATACTCACGCTTCACAACCACCGAGGCGTCCCAAATATTCATTCCGCACAGGCACAACAGAAGAACCGTGATGCCCTGCATGCACCATCGAGCCCGGGAGTTGAACGCTGAGAGTTCCGCTTCGTCTGGCCACGCGATCCAAATCGCCGTGATGGCCGCGACGAATAAGGCGCCGTGGTGGTGGGCATAACCGTGGACCAGTGAATACAGCGCCGTGAGCAACCCAACCGGGAGAAGGAAAACCAGCAATCGCCTGCGCGTGTAGCACCAAAGCCCGGCTCCTAACATGAAAACGAAGGAAGGGATCGGGTAGTCGAGGAATGCGCCCGAGATCCCGCCCAACAGTTTTTGGCTGTGGGTTGGCTGCTGGAATAGCTTCGCTTGTTCTTTTGTGGCGAACTCGGCGACGTCGGGCGTCGGCCTCAGAATCAGGAAGAGAAACACCAACGTCAGAGCCATCGCGCTCACACACACCCAGTAGCGTTTTCGCAGGTGTGCATCAAAGGTGTGCCATGACTTGCGCGCATCCAGCAAATAGACCAGGCCAAGGCAGGCCGCCAGGATCGTTCCGTGCAGGCTCAGGTTCGCCAGCAGCACCAGAATCACGGCCATGCGCTCAGGGTGCTGAAGATCCTTGAACAGCAGGTCCGCCGCGAATGCCAGCAGCGGCAGCAGCGTGTAGGGCCGGGCAATCACCGCGTACTGGTAGACCATCACGTAGGTGAAGGCGAGCGGCCAGCGGATATACCGCGGAAATGGCGCCTTGAAAATCAGAAGCGCGGCGCCCGCCGTCGCGCCGGCCATCCCGATCACCCCGATCGCTCCATAGCCGAGATGAAAAACATGCTGCGTTATCCACAGCAGGGTGTGCCACAGGCCGGGCGAGCCCTCATAGCGAAGTTCGTGGAACCAGATCGCGCGCAGGCTCAGATCCCGCGCAATTAACCACGCTTGCGCTTCATCCGCCCATTTCTCGTGATGCTGGAGCGTGAATCCGACAATCGCAACCCACGCGGCCAGGATGCCAAAATCGGCGATGCGCCACCATGACCTCGTCCCTTCGTTGCTGGCGCTTGCCTCCGCCGGCAACGCGCTCGCGGTTTCAATGGCGCCGGCTGGGCTCATCATGGCGTGCTTCCGAGGGTTTCCGGATCTCGCGTTCCATTGCCGGCTCGGGAAATGTCCGCCGCCGAATCCCGCCATGCTTCTCTCACCAGCACAATCGCAACCCGGTCTTCATAGGCCACCCTGAACGCGGGATTGCTTTGGAGCGCTTCGCCCATCAAAGAATCGCGCGCCAGCAGGAGCGTCCGGGCCTGCATGAATTGCGGGTCCGTTGTGTAAGGCTGCTCGGCGTTCATGACTTTGGCGTACCGGACGATGGAGTCGTTGTCATAGAGGCCCGAACGGCTGTCGATCGCGACGGGGTACTCCGGCAGATACCACATCAAAAATCCGCCCCACTCGTAGGCGTTGAACAGTGGTTGAGCCAACTGGTGGTTTCGAATGTAGTCGGAGGCGGCTACCGGGTAGTGTTCGCCAACCTTCATGGTCAGAGCATTGTCACCGGGCAAGCGCCAGATCGCAGCGGCCAGAATTGCCATCGAAACCAGGGCCGCCGCCATTGCCGGAATCCAGCGTTCGAACGTTCTGGTGCTGACCATGTCTTCGTCTTCACGCCGGTTGCCCTCACCGATGATGGCGATCGCGGCTAGCGTCGCCATCCACCCGTCGCGTTGCGAATGAAACGACAGCAGGGTGCAGCCAGTCAGCAGCAGAATCTGAAAGAGGTCCCGCGAACGGCGAATTCCTAATGTGAGGAAGGCCCCCATGGTCAGCAACAGCAGCAGGTAATCCTGGGGCTGCTTAAAACTCATGGCGCGAAAGCCCGGCAAGTACCGGTTGGCGGGGCTCGTGACGCCAGAAAAAAACAGCTGGAACGGGCGATAGAAATTTGGGTTGATGAGTGCCGCAATCACGCAGAGGCTCATGATTGCGATCATCGCGCCCAACGACGGACGCGGGCCTTCGTGCGCTTCCGCGGCCAGCCTCTCCAGCCCATCCGCCGCCAGATAGAGAAGCAGCAGAGCGATCCCGATTACAAATTGCTCATCCAGATTCGCCCACAGGAAAAACAAAATCGGCAAGCCAAAAAGCCGCTGACCATTTCCCTGGCGGAGATTGCCTGTGCCCCGAAGTTCCATCAGCAAAAATAATTCCACCGCAAAGAAGACAATCGAAACGAAGCCCGGGCCCAGCGGAGTCCCGCCGAGAATGAGCTGCGCGATCGCTGAAAGCGCCACCGCTCGCCAGAACTTTCCGCGCAATCCTCCCGCCAGCAGAAAAGTCACGAGCCCGAGTGCCGCTTTACACCCCATCTGCAGCGCGGGAAGCGCTCGCATGCCCAGCCCGTGGAATGCGAATGCAAGCAGCCCATCAAAGCCCCAGCTGGCATCGTTCCAGGAGCGTTCTGGCGATCGGGAGAACAGCCCGCTATGCGGCACGGAATGGCTTTCGAGGATCCAGGCACCGACCCGCAAGTGCCCCCACAGATCGGAACTCGAGGCGCTTGCCAGGGCCTGCATGCGCGCGGCCTCAAGCAACGCCGCCGAAGTCACCAATAGGATGATGGCGGCGACGCGCAACATAATCTTCCGCTGTGCCGCCGAATTCATTTCGTCTTGATCGCGGTGCTCTTGGCGGGCTGGCCCAGCGTCACCGAACCGTCGGCGTTATGCACCGCCTGGTGGCAGGTTAAAGTACACGTGTTGGAGGCATGGTTGTATCCAATCGGAGCGCTTCCGTTCGTCGCAACCGCATTCGCGTCAAAGTTCACCAGGCGTTCCCCGGTGATGGTGGGCGACGTGGACCCCATGCCGTGAGCCGTGTGGCAGACCGAGCAGGAGAACCCGTACTGCGAGACGTGCAAGCTGTGCTGCGAAAAGCTGGTGTTCGCCAGAATCTGCGTGAGGTCGTGGCACTTCGCGCACATCGCATAGGGCCCGGTTTGGCTCAGGTCTGGATTTGGAAACAGGTTTGTCAGAATGCCGCCGGGCGTTGCCGCCTGGCTGAATTGATAGCTGCGCTCCAGGATGTGCGAGTTCACCGACCCATGTGGACCGCTTGCGCCGGTTCCGCCGAATTCCCGGTTATCGTCGCTATTGTGGCAGTCCGTGCAGAAGATGCGGGTGCCCACTGCGCGCGCTGAGACCGTGCCGTTCAAATTCAGCATGTTGAGCCGGAGGCTGGGCTGCGGCAGAGTGCTCGAGCGATCGTGCGTTACCGGATGGCTCGAAGCGGCGGTGGCGGCAAACGGCGGAATCTCGTTGAGCGGATCGGCTCCATTCACCACCACGCGGACGGGAGAGTATCCGTAAACCAGCTGCCGCTGTTTGCCGGGGCCAGTGCCGTGGCAGCGCAGGCAATTCTCGAACTGGTTCGTGGAGGGGTTGAGGACGGTTGCGCCGTCGACGGCGCTCACCCCGGCCACTCCCGCCTGCGCCGGCCGCACCGTGGGCGGCGCGGTGAATTGCCCGGTCTGGTTGGAGGAGTGCGGGTTGTGGCAATCGACACAGGTCGCGTGCCGGTTGTTCACCAGAACCGTCGCCTCGGCCGCGTCGTGACCGTTATTGCCCGAAGGCAGCGGATGCCCAGCCTTGGCGACTTCCGCCATCACGTTCGGAGCCGCAGGCGAGAGGTAGCTTCCGCCGTTATGGCAGGTGACGCAAGCCTGGGTTGCCGCATCCACCCCGGTCGTAGCCGGGGTGGTGGGCCGCAGCAGCCGCGCCGGCGCCACCGCATTGTGCGACATATGACAGGAGGAGCACGCGTTGAATCCCACCGTGGTGTAGGGCCCGGCATGCGCGTCGGGAGAAACCTGGTTGGTCGAGGTCTGATGGATGCTGTTCGTCCAACCGGCCAGCGGATTCACCTGGCCTTGTACCGCGCGGTTGGGATCATGGCAGGCCAGGCACAACTGGCCGTTCGAGCTGTCGCGGACCAGGAAGTTCTGCGCGACCCGGTCGATCGACTGCACGTGCGGATCGTGGCAACTGGTGCACTCGACGTTGCCATTCACCAGCTTCACCGCTCCGGTTGCGTCCGCAGTCTTGCCTTGCGAGACCAGCGACGCCGCCAGGCTGGCGGTGTCTTTCAGCGGCGTGACTAGGCTGAAGGGATGCGATCCGGTCAGCGTCGTTCCAAACGAGTCCAGGTTGTACATCTGGCCGTTGAGCGGCAACTTGCCATACGCCGCAGATTGGCCTACCGCGACCGTGCCATCATGGCAGCTCAGGCACAGGCTGCTGGTTACGCCCAGCGGCGGCTGGGTGTTGCCCTGCTGGTGATACGTCGAACTGGTGTAGGGCACATACGGGCTGGTCGAAAGCTTCTGGTTCCAAAGCGGAGTGACCCCGCCCAGCCCGCTGTGCGGCGCGTGGCAGATCGTGCACCCCAGGCTGCCTTGCGAGGTCACCGGCGAGCCGCTGGCCACCGACAGGTTGTGCATGCCCAGGGCGTCAGCCGGCGGCTGTACCTGCGCCGCGCACGGGGCCACCATCAGCACTCCCACACAAGCCAATGACCGGAGCACTCTCATGGTCTTCTGCCTCCGTCCGCCTGGGCCACGCCGTAGTAGTGAAAGATCTGGATCCGCCGATTGAACGAGTCCACTACGTAGATGCGATCCTGCATGTCGATCTGCAGGCCGGTCGGCAATTGAAACTCGCCGAGCCCGGTCCCCTTTTGGCCGAAGTAATACAGCAGTTGCCCTTCCTGGTTGAACACTTGCACCATGCCCCACAACCCGTCGACCACATAAAGGTGCTGCTCGGAGTCGAAGCCAATTCCTTTCGGACGAAAAATCCAGCCCGCTCCGTCCCCCGGCTTGCCGATGGAATAGCGAAACGTGCCATCGCGATCGAATACCTGCACGCGAAAATTCATCGCATCGACCACCGCCAGTTCCCGTCCGTTCAGCCGCAACTCCGTCGGATAGTTGAACTCGCCGTTTTCCACCCCCAGCTTGCCGATCGTTTTCAACACGCTGCCCTGCATGTCGAGCATGAAGATCTTGTTGCGCAACGTGTCGCTGACATAGATGCGCTGCGCCTCCGAGTCCACGGCGATGCCCGTGGGCCGCTTGAAATATCCTTCGCCGCCCTTCAGGCTCCCGATCGCGCGGCGGTACTTACCGCTCGCGTCGAAGACGAAAATCTTGCCCGCGCTCGAATCGGTGACGTAGATGTTGTCCTGCGCATCCACCGCCACGCATTGCGGCGAGAGCATCGCGTCCTTCTCGTTCTCGCGCCGCGAAAGGAATTTATATTTCTGCTGCGTGAAGTCGAAGACGTGAACCCCGTCGGCCCCGGGGTCGGAGACGATGATCCGCCCCCGCGAGTCGGTCGTGATGCTGTAGGGATTCACCAGGTAGTGAAAATCGGGCTGCCCCGCGATCACGTCCACCAGTTTTGTCCAGAAGCTGCGCTTCGGCTTCACCTCGCGCTCCAGGCTGAAGCTGCGTTCAAAGGTCAGCCGGCGCCCGCCGTCCATGAGCAAGTCCGGCGGCGGCGGCAGCGGAGCTTCTTTCGATTTCTTCGATCCCCACGCCGACGCTGCCGCCGCCAGTCCCAGAAACGCAAGCAGCAGCATCCCGCGCCGAACTGGACCGCTGCCTAGAAGAAGTCGAACCATCGCGATATCCCGACAAAATAAGCATTCGAGTTGGCGGGCGGAGCGCCGGAAGCGCTGATCCCCTGGATGAACCGCGTGAACCCGGCCTGCACCCCAATGCGCCGCAGGTGATATTGCAGTTGCGAGTTGAAGATCTCGGTATTGTTGTGCGAAGGAATCGTCCCCCCCAGGGTGTCGCTGTAGGCCCGCGTATAGGTTGCCGACAGCACCAGCCGCCGGTGCGGAGTAGCCGAAATCCCGCCGCCGTAGCTGGTCCCGTTGAACGTGATGAAGTCGGTCAGCCCCGGCGTGGGCGGCGGTGGTTGAAAGCCGTTGACCCCCAGGATCGAAATCCCGCTCGCCTGCGTGTAGTTGCCGGTTACGTTCAGCGTCCGCGAGCCCAGTGAGGTCGAGAAGCCTTCGCTGTGATTGCTGCTGCCCGGCTGGTTGTTCAGGCCGCTGTGCGTTCCGTTGAACGCTCCCGTCCATTGCAGGCTGCGGATCAGGCGCCGATGCACGTTGGCCGAGTAGTTGTAATACGAGGTCGTGTACGTCACCAGGATCGATTGCACATTCTGCGCATAGCTGAAGTTGCCCGAGGTCTGCCACGCGCCGAAGCGGTGAGAGTAGTTCACGTTGCCGATGAAGCCCACGTTGTTGGTCCCTTGCCCGTTCGCGCTCTCGATCACCGATGCCGAAAAGCTGAACATATTCAGCAGCCGCCGCGAATAGTTCACCGTGCCGCTGACAAAGGTTCCCGTATAGGACTTGCCGAAGTAGTACTGGTCGTAATACGTGGCTTGCGCCTGGGTGGAGAGGAAGTTCGTGATCTGGTAATTGGCTCCGCCCCCCACGGTGTAGGAGTGCGATCCCGATCCCAGGTTTACGGCCGCGGGTATGCCCGTCCCCCCGCTCAGATTTTGACTGAGATAGCCGGCAAGGTTGCTGGTGTAGTTTTCGTTTACGAACAACCCAAGCTTGGTGGTCGGGTGAAAGCTTGCCCCGGCATTCTGAATATTGTCGGTGTAGTTCGAATTGTTGGAATTCTGTCCCTGGGTGGAGAAATAGTCGCTGTTGGAAGTGGCCCGGTCGAAATTCGCATAGAACGAACCATTGATGGGAAGGTCATGGGTCGCGCCCGCGCCAAAGTCATGGCCCGCGCTGTTGGAAACCGATTCCCCCTGACCGGTTAGAAATTCGGGGAACTTGGAATCGAAATTCGTGTGGTTGTAATACCCGTTGAGCCGGAAGCCCTGGACCGTGTAGGTGGATCGTGCATTGAAGATCTGGTTGCTGGAACTGGTCTCTTCGTTGGTGCCATACACCGTGCCGCTGCCCGTCCCCTTTTCGTAGCTCACTGAAAGCGTGGGATAGTCGGGAACCAGCGCGCTCCATCCGATACTGATACCCTGGCCGCGCCCGTGGGTGGTGAAATCCGGTTGCCCCGCAAGTCCAAAAGTTCCCGTGCTGTTGGTGTCGTAGCGATAGCTCACCGTGCCCGGGTAATGGCTGCCCCCGAACAGGTTCACCGTGCTGTCAATTCCGCTCGCGCCGGTCAACGACCGGAAACTGGAATTGTTGCTGTCCTGGTTGAAGTACGGGGTCGCGTTGAAGTTCAGAAAGCTCGGATTGTAGTAAGAGCCGTCGATCGTGCCGTTGAGACCAAAATTCAGCCCATGGCTGGACGGGATCTCGTTGCCATAGTCGCCCGCATACCCGGCCGTAAACAGCCCTCCCGCATTCAGCTTCAGATTTTCCCCGACCGTAACCTGGGCGGAGGCGATCGCCGTCGCCATCAGAACACCTATCCCGAGGATGAATCTCGCCGCCTTGTACCTCATGCCGCCTTCTCGCCAGGCCCTTCCAGGCCTGGATCGACAGCCTTGGAAGGGCACACACCGTGCCAAACAAGCTGCTGCGTCCGACGCAGTTAAACCGCTGAAAACACGCTATTTGGAGGTGTTAAAAAGGCGGTTCCTGGGGCGGTTTTTTGGCCGGGTGGGTGATATTCCCCGACCCCGCGAGTCGAATAACTCATTTGAAACAAGGTGGCCTCGGCGGGCGCCTGTCGAACGCGTCAAGAGGGCGGGGGAGTCCCTGCCCTTCATGTGCTTTTCACCTGGATGGAAAGCGTAATTTCAATGAGTTAGACGAGACACACGCAGGCCGATTCGCGTGCAGATGGCGAGGGGAAATCGCGACGCTTCACCAGCGATCGAGCGCGGCGCCTGTGGAGCGCACTTGAACCCGCCGCACCGAAAATCGTGCCATTCCCGCAGCTGCCGTTGTTACCGACGTAATCCGTGCCAGCCTTTCTCGCCCCGGTCCGTCGGGATTGGTACGTAAAATTGTTTCACGACGCGCCCTTCAACATGCGCCCTTAACTTGCGTCCCATGCTGATCTCCCTGTTCCAAGGCAGGCAATTTTGTGCCTACGTCCCTTCGCATCGGTTCTGGCCGCGACAGACTCATTACGACGAAGTCAGGGACTGTGGGCAGGAGGAACTCAATGCGTATTCTGCGTCTTGCCTCGCTCGCTCTTCTGACCTTGCTGCTTTCGGCTTCGTCGTTCGCGGGTGTTTCCATTTCCGTGACCATCGCGCCCCCAGTGCTCCCGGTTTACGAACAGCCGCCCTGTCCCGGTGACGGTTACATCTGGACCCCCGGCTACTGGGCCTACGGTCCGGAAGGCTACTACTGGGTCCCGGGCACATGGGTGATGCCGCCCACGGTGGGCGTGCTCTGGACGCCCGGATATTGGGGATGGGGCAACGGCGTGTACATCTGGCACGCCGGGTACTGGGGACCGCACGTCGGCTTCTACGGTGGCGTGAACTACGGCTACGGCTACCTCGGCAACGGTTATGAAGGCGGCTATTGG
>Ga0126373_10000148_pt1 | contig 47904 bp, 44 predicted proteins | sample PanSoiMetPlot_11_FD_92545 | JGI IMG/M metagenome (GOLD analysis project Ga0126373, IMG submission 92545) | Tropical forest soil microbial communities from Panama - MetaG Plot_11 | ecosystem: Environmental > Terrestrial > Soil > Tropical forest > Bulk soil | place: Panama | collected 2016-02-17 | reverse complement strand
GGCATTCTGCTGAGACATCAAGGACAGTTTCGCGTGGTGCTCTCCGTGGAAATGATAATGCGTTCCATTGTGGTGGAAGTCGATGCGTCGGACGTGGTGGCGGCCCACCACAGGAATCCTGGTCTTGTACCCTCAGTTTCGCGCGAGGCAGAGAGGGCCACGGTTGCCTGTGCGTAGGTAAGTTGGATTGCAATCGTATCCACGATTCGATGCAATCCAACGATCGCTGGCCATCCGGCCGGAAAATTACCAGGTCTGAGGCCGCTTGGGTTTAGACCGCAGCATTCCCATCCCGAGGATCCACTGACTGTGGCAGAAGAATCAATCGAAACTGCACGGCTGCTGGTTGTAAGCCGGGAATCGAAGCTCCTCACTCTACTCCGGTCTATTTCCGACTCGAGCGTCTGGCAGCTTGAGACTGTGGCAAGCGGGTCGGAAGCTATCGAACGGCTGGGGTCCGGAGACGCGCCCCAGTTAATTTTCCTCGATCTGCCCCGCGGTGACGGAGACAGCCAACGCCTGCTGCGATCACTCCGGCGGATCGATCCGAGTCTCCCGATCGTTGTCCTCTGCCGTGCTGAAGATGCTGACCGCAATAAAGCAGCGCTCCGCCTTGGGGCCCGGGAAATCGTGATCAAGCCACTCGACGAAGCTCAACTCGAAGGGCTCATCCGACGTTATCTCGGCGCTCCGAGCGATGGCCAGGGAGAAATCGCGAGTGAGGATATCGAGCAACTCGGGCGAGATTCGTTTTTTGTGAGCGCCAGCCCGGTCAGCCAGAAACTGCGGACACAGGTGCGATTGCTTGCGGAGGTGGAGGTCCCAATCCTGATTCTTGGAGAAACCGGCAGCGGCAAGGATACAGTCGCAAGATTGATTCACAAGTGGTCCATCCGTTCCGGATTCGAGTTCCTGAAGGTGAACTGCGCCGACATGCCGGCCGAATTGCTCGAAGCTGAATTGTTCGGAAATGCTCATTCCGGCAACGGGCGCAATGGATCGGGCAAGTTTGGGCGGGCGCAAAACGGGACCATCTTCTTTGACGAAATCACTCAGATGCCACTCCGCCTTCAGAGCAGGCTGATGCAAGTCCTGCAAAAGACATCGCTGATCAAAGCGGGCGCGGCTAATGAGCAATCTATACATTTTCGCGTATTGGCCGCTTCCAGCGCCGACGTTGAGCGTGCAGTCGAGGAAGGCAAACTGCGCGAAGACCTGTATTGCAGGCTGAGTGCTTTCACAATTCAAGTCCCATCGCTAAGGCAGAGAAAAAGCGAGATCGTAATTTTGATGCAGCACATGATGCACCGGCTCTCGAAGCAATATGCGCTGCCGCCCAGACCCTTCTCGGACGCCGCGCTGAACGGGTGCAGCACTTATTCCTGGCCCGGAAACCTCAAGGAACTTGGGGACTTTGTGAAGCGATACCTCGTTGTTGGTGACAAGGATCTCAGGTTCAACGGAGTACGTCCTGACCTGACCAGCAATGGTGAAGAATTCGCCTCCCGTGTGCCGGGACTGCCGGCGAACGGGTTTCAGGCAGCCGAGGTTGAGACAGCAGAGGACGCTCACCAATCCACACCGAAGTCCCTGAAGTCACTGATTCACAGCGTGAAGTCCGAGGCAGAGAGAAACGCGATCGAGCTTGCACTACAAAAGACAGGATGGAATCGCAAGGCGGCCGCACGACTGCTGCAGGTCAGTTACCGCACGCTGCTTTACAAGATCGACCAATATCACATGAGCGCCCCACAGCCATACGTCGGCGGATTTGCCTACAACGGGACGAATGGTGGTGGAAAGGAGCTTAAGAGACATTGAGCTACCTACTGCAAACTCGAATTTCGAAATGTACCCTGATTCTGTTCTCCGGCGCTCTCCTCCTGTCTAGCACGCTATCGGCACAGGATAAGGAGACGAGCATGCAAGCAAACGGCGCGTCCAATGCGCCATCGGCAACTCCTCAATCCGGAGCCCCGGCAAACGGTCATGATGCCACCTACGTGATTGGGAATGACGACATGCTTGCAATCAACGTCTGGAAGGAACCGGACGTGTCACGCACAATTCCAGTACGTTCCGATGGCAAGATTTCACTGCCATTGGCAGGGGAGGTACAGGCGGCCGGCAGCACTCCACTGAAGCTTGAACAGGATATCGCCACGAAGCTGAAGGGCTACATCGCTGAACCCGAAGTCACCGTCATCGTTCAGCAGGTGAACAGTCAGAAGTTCAACATTCTGGGTATGGTGAACAAGCCTGGATCCTATGTGATTGCGAATTCTCCGACAATACTCGACGCAATCGCCCTTGCCGGCGGTTTCCGTGACTTCGCCAAGCAAAAGGCAATCTACGTTTTGCGACAGAATTCAGATGGCACGCAAATGCGAATTGCCTTCAATTACAAAGGGGTCGTGAAGGGAAAGAACCCTGAGCAGAATATAAAGCTGCTGCCCCGTGACACGATCGTAGTCCCATGAGCATGCAAACCATCTTCATCGTAGTGCTGGTGTTTGCGGCGGCGCCGATGTGGCCTCAAGCCGATCGTGCAGAGGCAGAACCGGCCGCGAACGAAGTTGGTCATCCCGAAGATCGCATGCTGACTCCCCCGCCAGTTACAGGCGCAACCTTTCCGACCGCGTTTGCTGCCGAAGAGCACTCGAACTTACTGGAATACGGTGTCGCATTCACAACGGCTTACAGTGATAACGTCCTCGCTGGAACCTCGACGCACCCTGTGAGCGACATCAGCTACTCAGTAGCGCCGAACATTGCGATTGATGCGACCACACCGCGTTTGCATTGGGTCGGAAACTATGCGCCCGGATTCACGTTTTATCAACGAACAAGCAACCTTAATGAATCAGACCAAAACGCGTCTTTTGATCTTCAATACCGGCTCAGTCCGCACGTGACCCTTTGCGCACGCGATGCGTTCCTGAAGAGTTCGAATGTGTTCAATCAGTCCGACTTTGGGGCCGCTGGTGCAATAACCGGCGGAGCTCAAGTTCCGAATTTCTCGATCATTCCGCCTGTCGCAGATCGTATGAGTAATATTGGCAGTGTCGACCTGACCTACCAATTCGCTCTGAACGGCATGACCGGAGTGAACGGTTCGTTCACGAACTTACATTACCCGAAGCCCTCGCAAGTCCCCGGACTGTTTGATACCAACTCCCAAGGTGGGTCAGCGTTCTATTCCCGGCGGATATCCAAAATGCACTATCTCGGCGTGACGTATCAATATCAGAGATTGGTGTCATACCCGACCGCGGGCCTAAGTGAAACCCAGACCCACGCGATTCTTTTCTTCTACACCATTTACCCAACTCCACATTCTTCACTCTCTTTCTTCGGCGGCCCGCAATATTCCACAACCGTGGAGCCTCCAGTGCCACCGTTAAACCTGCCGGTTCCAGAGACACGAGCCTGGACGCCTGCGCTGGGTGGCAGCCTCAGTTGGCAGGGTCGCTTAACTACTCTCGCTGTGAGCGGTTCTCACCTGATGTCTAGTGGCGGAGGGTTGGGAGCCGCGGTGCACCTGAACAGCGTCACCCCGTCTATTAGACGACAGATCTTCAAAACGTTAACTGGAACGGTGAGTGGTGGCTACTCGGAGAACGACGTCCTCGGAACCTTCCTGGGTGCAGGCTATAACGGCCACTCCATTTTTGGCACCGCAGAGGTCGAACAGCTCATAGGACCGCGTCTCAGCGTACGCCTTGGATACACTCGCTTGCACCAGACGTATGCTGGAGTGCCCGCAATTGCCTTGAATCCCGACACAAACAGAGAGTTTATTGCGGTCTCGTACCACTTTTCGAGACCGCTGGGAAGATAGTCATGGTTGATGAGATCGAAGAGAAATCTGAGGGGTTCGACCTTCAACACTACCTCGGGATCACTAAGCGCAGACACTTGCACTTTCTGATTCCTCTTTTCGTCGGTTGGATCGTGGTCTGGGCAGCCAGTTGGATCCTCCCTCCTAGATACGAATCAGGCACGCTCATCCTGGTCGAGCAGCCGACCATGCCCAAGGACTATGTCACCCCGAACATCAATGACGACTTACAGGAGCGGCTGCAGAGTATTACTCAACAGATCCTGAGCCGCACCCGTCTGGTTCGCATCATCGATCAGTTCAATCTTTACAGAAGCCCACATGGGCAACGGTCGCCCGACGATCAAGTCGCGAGGATGCGAAAAGACATCGACATAGAGACCGTCCGCGATACCCGCAATCAGATTACTGCCTTCAACATCTCGTACACGTCGGGCGATCCGCATGTGGCTCAGCAGGTGACCAGCGAACTGACCAATCTATTCATCAACGAGAATCTCGAAGTACGACAGCATCAGTCGGAAGACACCACCAAATTCCTGGAGACCCAGCTGGAAAGCGCACGGACCTCGCTGGCCGACCAGGAGGAGAAAATACGTCAATTCAAAGCACAGCACGTCGGGGAGTTGCCCGATCAGGTAACCAGCAACCTGCAAATCCTCGGCGGGCTGCAAACGCAGTTACAGACTGAAGAGGACGCTCTGAACGCGGCGCGGCAGCAGCGCGTTTACCTTCAAACACTGGTTGACCAGTACAAAGCGATACAAGGGAACGCGAAGGCGGCCGACGGCACGGTCATGGGATTACCCGCCATCAATCAGGAATTGGACAAGTTGAAAGCACAGCTCGCGGATCTAAGCTCACACTACACTGATCGCCATCCAGACGTTCGCAAGCTGAAGGAGCAAATTGCCAAAACCGAGAAAATGCGCGATCAGTTTATAGCCAGCCTGAAGAAATCCGCGAGCGACTCTGCTGATCCTAACAATCCGGCTGGTTCGGCCGCGGATCCGAATCAGACGGCCATGCTTCTTCAGGTGCAAAGCCAGCTCCAATCGAACCAAGTCGAAATTGAAAACCGCGAACGCGCCATCGCTGCGTTGAAGTTGAAGGTAGAGAGTTATCAAGGTCGCCTGAACCAGGAGCCAATCCGGGAACAACAATTGGCGGATTTGACGCGCGGTTACGAACAGTCGAAAGCGAACCATGATGCCCTGCTAAAGAAAAAGAACGAATCCGCAATGGCGACCAGCATGGAACTATTGCAGCAGGGTGAACGGTTCCGCATCGTGGATCCACCCAGCTTTCCACAAAAGCCTGAATTTCCAAAGCGACTCAAGTTTTGCGGCATCGGCCTAGCTCTCGGTTTCGCGCTCGGATTTGCGGTTGTGGGCGCATTCGAAATGGCCGATGACCGTATGCACACGGAAAAGGAAATAAAGGAACTGTTGCCGGCCCAGGTGATCGCGGAAATACCCGAGATCATCAACGCCAGCGACGAGCGGCAGGCACAGCGAACACTCTGGATCGGCTGGGCAACTGCAGTGTTGGTCTTTGGTTCAATCTTGATAGGAACAGCATTCAGCTATCTCCGAGGATAGGCTCTAAGTGTACAAACGGTTTTATAGTCTTAAGAAAAATCCGTTCGAGATCACGCCCGACCCGTCTTTTCTGTTTACGACGAAGGGCCATAATGAGGCACTCGCGACCCTCTATTACGGAGTGCGCCGGCGCAAGGGCTTTGTAGTTCTCACTGGCGAAGTTGGAACGGGCAAAACTCTGTTGATTCGGAGCCTGCTGCAGATCCTGAAACTCGGCGACGTCCACTACGCATATGTGTTCAATTCGCGACTGGCGCCAACGGAATTTTTGCAATACATAGCTGGAGACTTCAACCTGCCGATTTCGGCAAAAACAAAAAGTGAGCTGCTGCTGCAACTCAGCAGCTTCGTGATTTCCAGATTCAAAAAGGGCCTCACTACGGTGCTGGTCGTCGACGAGGCCCATCACCTCCCCGAAGAAGTCTTGGAAGAAATTCGGCTGCTTACAAATTTGGAGACTGCAGAAGAGAAGCTGCTGCAAATCCTACTTGTGGGACAGCCAGAGCTGGATGAAAAGCTGGATTCTGTCAACTTGCGGCAATTGAAACAGAGGATTGCGCTACGTTGTCAGCTCTCCCCCTTGGTATTGGAAGAAACTGAGGGTTATATCCAACGCCGTTTGCAGGTAGCTGGCCATGCCAGCGCGAATACTCTGTTTCCGTTTGAAACGGTCCTCGAGATCCAACGCCATTCGCGGGGGATACCACGCTTGATCAACACTCTCTGCGAAAACGCACTGGTGAACGGATATGCAAAACAGGCCACAACAATATCTCCCGAAATGATTGAGGACATTGCACTGGACTTCCGGCTCAACATCATGCGCACGCCATCGCTTCCGGAGCCGATTGGCGAATCAATGAAGACTGTGGAAGAGGCAGCGAAGACCTTACTCGATCTATATGCGACGCTCAAGGCTCAATCGGGTGGGGCAGCGTTGAGGGAAGCGGTTCGAAATATCGGAGTGAGACACAATGAGCCGTATATTTGACGCACTGCAGAGGTCGGGTGTGGAGGAGTCGGGCGTTGAGTATCCCGACTTGATCTCAGTGGTCTCTGAGGTGTTTGAGGCAAAAAAAGCACCCACCGTGACAAAGGAAGGCGGGGTGCCTCTGCCGGAATTTGATCTACCGGCTATCAATTTGCAGGCGGAGACCGCAGCAACCGAGGAACTCGTCCCCGAGAGACCTATCACCCAAGACCTGCGGGAATTCCCCGTGCTTACAGTCAGTCTAACAACGTCCAGCCGGCTTGTGTTCTTCACCGAGCCCGACAGTCTGGCGGCTGAAAAACTCCGTTTTCTCGGTGTTCGCCTCAGACATATGCAGCAGACCAAGGCGATCAAGAAACTGCTTGTAACCAGTACCATCCCGGAAGAAGGCAAGAGTTTCATCGCCGGCAATCTCGCCGGCGTCCTGGCGCGGAGAAAGCAGAAGGTCTTGCTGATTGAGGGAGATCTCCGGCGCCCCACTCTGACCCAGCAGTTTGGTCTCGGCCAAGTATCTGGCTTGGGAGAATGGTTGCAGGGCAACTACCCCACTGTGAGCAATCTCTATCGCCTAAACGGACCGGGGTTCTGGTTGATGCCCGCCGGAACTCCTCCCTCCAACCCGCTTGAACTCATGCAATCCGGTAATTTGTCGCGTATGATGAGTCAGCTGGCGACCATGTTTGATTGGATCATCGTAGACTCGCCTCCTCTCCTTCCGCTCGCCGACACCACCGTTTGGGCTCGAATGACCGATGGAGTTTTACTGGTAGCACGGCAAGGAGTCACGCAAAAAGCAATGCTGCAGCGCGGTCTTGAAACCATCAAGAAATCCGAACTTCTGGGTGTCGTAATGAATGGATGCACGGACTCGACTGTAAGAGATTACTACCAAGCCTATGTCGGAACAGGTACTAAGACAGGAACGCGCAGTAAGTAAGTAGGAACTTTCCAAGCGTCACAAATTGACTCTGCTTCTCGTCCTCCCCTAAAGCGAGATTCCACTCCGAACTTCAAACTTCGTTGGCAAAATTCAGGAGAGATCGTCGTGAACTTGCATCAATCGCTTGCTAGTGCGGGATATGACCGTGCCCGGAAAGAAGGCGGGACGGCATCGGAACGAGATCTATTCAATCAGGAAGCTTTTCATCGAGTGATATCCCTGGAACGCCGCAGAACCGAGAGGTCACATAAACCTTTCGTTCTGATGCTTCTGGACATGGGCGATCATCTTGCGTCAGAAAACTGTGAAAAGAGTGTAGGCCGACTGCTGGCCGCCCTTTTGGTTTCGACGCGAGAGACGGACGTGGTCGGTTGGTACGAGAGCAACCGGATCGTGGGTGTCATGTTTACCGAGATTTGCCTGGAAGATCGAAAAACGATCGTGAGCACCATGATTGCCAGGCTAAGCGAGATATTGCGCAATAACCCTAGCCTTGAGCAGTTCAGCCGAGTCAGCATTTCATTCCACGTGTTCCCGGAAGATTGGGATACCGACTCCCGCAAGCCCAATAATCCAGTGTTTTATCCCGATCTCTCTCAGAAGAAGGACAACAAGCGAGCCTTCGGGACGTTAAAGCGGGTGATGGACATCGTGGGAAGTTTACTGGCATTGGTTGCCGCCGCCCCCGTATTTGCCGTGATCGCAATCGCCATCAAAGCTACTTCGAAAGGTCCAGTGTTCTTTTCCCAAAAGCGGATCGGTCAGCATGGGAAGCCATTTGTGTTTTTGAAATTTCGCTCCATGAAAGTCGGCAACGATCCGACGATTCATGAGGAGTACGTACGGCGTCTGATTTCCGGAAAAGCAGAACGATACCCATCGAACGGAAACGGTCAGGGAGTATTCAAGCTGACCGCAGATCCTCGAGTCACCAGACTCGGCTCTTTTCTGCGCAAGACGAGCCTCGATGAGTTGCCGCAGTTCATTAATGTGCTGAAGGGTGACATGTCGCTGGTAGGTCCGCGTCCTCCAGTTCCTTATGAAGTCGCGGCCTATGACGTTTGGCACCGCCGGCGGCTCTTGGAAGCGAAGCCAGGCATCACTGGACTCTGGCAAGTGAGTGGCCGCAGCCGCGTGACATTCGATGAAATGGTTCGCCTCGACCTTCGCTACGCACGAGCCTGCTCGCCCTGGATGGACATTAAAATTCTCCTCCGTACACCCCTGGCTGTAGTCGCTGGCGAAGGCGCCCATTAAGCTCCCCCAATCTCAGTCCTCCCTCCCCCGTCTCTGCTCACGTCGTAAGAGGAGTCATTCTATGGCCACGTTTGTAACAGAACCTGGAAGCTCGTTCTCTGCCCAGAAGCAAGGTAATGGACTCCTGCGATTCGGCGTAATCGGCTACGGCTATTGGGGACCCAATGTCGTCCGGAACCTCGATCAACTTGACAGAGTAGAACTTGTTAGCTTGTGCGACATGAGCACTAAGGCTCGTGAACGTGCCAAGAGAGCCTACCCACATATGAAACTAGCCGCCGATCCCACCGAACTGCTTACCTCCACGGAAATCGACGCGGTCGCGGTTGTAACCCCAGTTTGGACGCACTACGAACTCGCTAAGGCTGCATTGGAGAATGGTAAGCACGTTTTCGTCGAAAAGCCGTTCACCAGCAATACTGCCCAGGCTGAGGAATTGATCGAACTGGCAAACAAGAAGAACTTGAAGATTATGGTGGACCATACGTTCTTGTTTACCGGGGCTGTGCGCAAGATCAAGGAGCTGCTGAACGAGAAAGCACTCGGCAGCCTTTATTACTACGACTCTACCCGCGTCAATTTGGGTCTGTTCCAGCACGATGTCAACGTCATCTGGGACCTTGCTCCTCACGACCTCTCGATCATGGATCATCTGATTGAGGAGCGCCCGGAGGCCATCGTAGCAACGGGACAGAGCCACTTGAATGGGCACGAGGATGTGGCCTTCATCACGCTGTATTTTCCCAACAAGATCGTTGCTCATATCAACGTCAACTGGCTCTCGCCGGTGAAAGTTCGCACCACTCTGATCGGTGGTGAGAAAAAGATGCTCGTATGGAACGATCAGGCCGCCGATGAACAGGTGAAGGTCTACGACAAAGGCGTGAGCGTTACCAGTCGTGAGGGTGTGTACAGCTTGCTGGTGAACTACCGCTCAGGCGATATGTGGGCTCCACGCCTGGAGCGCGCCGAGGCTCTGACTCACGAACTGTCCTATTTCGTCGACTGCATCGTCAAAGACGAAACGCCGATGAATGACGGCAACGCCGGCTATCGAATCGTCAAGATGCTGGAGGCCTCGAACGAATCGCTCCGCCAGCGTGGTGCTTTGGTCTATCTATGAATTCCTATCTCTGCATCTCGCCCGATGTGAAACTGGGAAAGGATGTCAAACTTTCCAAGTTCATCAATCTTTACGGATGTGAAATCGGGGACGAAACCAAGATAGGAGCATTCGTAGAAATCCAGAAGAATGCCAGTATCGGTAAACGCTGTAAGGTCTCAAGTCACACGTTCATTTGCGAAGGCGTGACCATCGAAGACAATGTCTTCATTGGTCACGGAGTTACATTTATCAACGACCTTTATCCCCGGGCCACCACCACGGATGGTGCACTCCAGACGGAAGCGGACTGGAAGGTCGAGCGAACTTTCGTAAAGAAGGGTTCCTCGATCGGTTCCGGTTCGACTATTTTGGCCAACGTAACCGTCGGCGAAAACGCCATTGTTGGTGCGGGAAGCGTCGTTACCAAAGATGTTCCAGCAAACAGCATCGTCGCGGGAAATCCGGCAAGGTTCTTGCGTTTCGTCCAATCGACCGTGGAGGTCACAAAGTGAGCACCGTTCACAATCAGTCTGGTCAGATACCTTTTCTTGATCTGGTCACGCCTCACGCTGAACTTGAGTCGGAGTTGACGGAAGTATTTCGACGGGCGCTGAAGACCGCCGGGTTCGTGGGTGGCGCGATGGTCGCAGATTTCGAGAACTCTTTTGCCGAGTTTTGCGGCACTCACCATGCTGTAGCTGTCAATAGCGGAACCGACGCACTACGCTTCGCGCTCATCGGGTCTGGAGTCAGAAGTGGCGATGTGGTCGTGACCGTTCCGAATACATTCATTGCGACCACAGAAGCCATATCTCAAGCCGGGGCATTACCGGAGTTCGTCGACATCGACGGCCGCACATACAACATGGATCCTGAAAAGCTGTGCCAATACCTCGAAGAAGGTTGCGTAAAGGACGCTTCCGGCAGACTTGTCAGTGTTCGAAGCGGCCGACCCGTCACAGCGATAGTTCCGGTCCACTTGTACGGGCAGATGGCGGACATGGACTCAATCTTGGAATTGGCAGACCGTTTCAATCTAATTGCGGTGGAGGATGCCTGCCAGGCTCATGGTGCCGAGTATTACTCCCGCAGACAAAACCGATGGTTTAAGGCAGGTTCGATGGGGCATGCCGCGGCATTCAGTTTTTATCCTGGGAAGAATCTGGGGGCATGCGGCGAAGGCGGCGCCATCACTACAAACCAGGACGCCGTCGCCACAAGGTGCAAAATGCTTCGCGATCATGGGCAGGCGAAGAAGTATTACCACGACATTGAAGGTTACAACGGCCGCCTGGACTCCATTCAGTGCGGTATCCTCTGCGTAAAGCTACGACATCTGGCGGAATGGAATTTTAAGCGTCGCGACGCGGCATCCCGATACCGCACACTTTTTCATGAGGCTGCTGCCGAAATTGTCCTACCTCATGAGCCCGCGAACTCGAAAGCGGTGTACCACCTGTACGTGGTGCAAGTCGCAGACCGGGACCAGGTGCAAGCGGGACTTTCTCAACACAATGTCGGCACGGGCATTCACTATCCCATTCCACTGCACCTGCAAAAGGCGTACGCGAATCTGCGTTATGGATCTGGAGACTTTCCTACTACAGAAACAATCACAGCAAGAATTCTGTCGCTTCCTATGTTCCCCACACTATCTGCGGATTCGCAGTTGCAGGTTGTGGATCGAGTCCGCCAGTTCTGCAACAAGTTGTGTGCCACCGCGCTCTAGTGCTCCTACCGGAGCCTAGGAGTGTGTCTGAGTAATCAAAAATCGGCTTTCATAACCGCAAGCTGTTGTGGTTCTTGATGCGCAATGTCGCAATATATGACCGCAAAACTGATTACTCGGACGGGCTCCTAGGCGCTCAAGCGGCTCAAAGCAACAAGCGACGGGATTGGATGTCGACATTTGCCGGCTGGAGCCGCACAAAGCGAGTGATAAAAAACAGTAGGCTTCACATATGCATAAAATTGCAGTAGCTAGAAACGATCCGCCGGTCCGAACAACTGATTCGAGTATTGAACGAGTTGAGGTTCGAACAAAATACCAGCGCATCCGATCTTATTCTGCAAAACAATTGGCGGAAATCATATTTCTGTCGCTCGCTCTCTGTTCGCTGGCTAATTACCTGCTAGCTAGCTTGGCGAGGCTTCCGTTGACTCCCCCTTGGTCCACGACTCGAAGCCTAGGTACTTACCGTCGGACAGGACCAGAAACTGGCCCTCAGGTGTTCACTGCAGGGTCATCCCTATTGGAATCGGGTCTGTCTTGGCCGACGGTGTCGGAATCTCTAGGCAAGGGAATAGAAAACTGGAGCGCCGGCGGGTCCTCCCCGGAAGTGTGGGAGGTATTTCAGCAGCGGCGGCCCAGCCCCACGATGACGATCGTCGGCATCTCCCTATATGACCTTAACGAAATGCGATTGACTCCCGATCGCGCGAGTTATGTGCCTTTCCGAAAAAGCGTATTCGATCTTTGGACTTCTAGGGCTGATTCCGGCCTGAGCAGTCGAATTTTCTCCCAATATGCCATGACCTATGTACGGGTTGTCTTTCCCACGGCGGGGTGGAGTGATAAGGTGCAGGTCGGATTACGGCGCTGGATTGCAAATGCAGTAGGACTTGGGGCACGTCTCGACGAGCATGAGGGGGTTGTGTCGGAGAGAGAAGGGGTTTTCGATCCGGGCGACTCCAGGACGAAACTTAGCGATTGGTCTTCAGGAAGGGTACGACGTCGACTGGCTGATTTGAGAGCGGAGAATCATGGTCTCCACGAGTTCCTGCATGGGCCAAAGCGTCGTGCCTTCGAGCGGATATTGTTGACAGCTAGGCAGCACGGGCCGCTTATCGTGGTGGTTTTGCCGGTTTCGACATCCTATATGCAAGAGTTCCTCGATAACGAAACGTTAGACGAATTTGAGAACATGTTAAGTGACGATATCAGAACAATACCGGAGGCAATACTCGTGAGGCTAGATCGGTTGCCGGGAATAACTAATGACGGCTACTTTGTCGACCTCGTGCACATGAATTCATACGGACGACATCTGACTACGCCCTTTCTTCTGGAACAAATCAGCGGCAATCGAAAAAAAGGCTAATGTCGTGTACTTCCCTCGAGCTTGGCGAATCGAGATGTCGTCGGAGGCCACAAATACGCCAGAAAGCCATCATGCGCAGCTTTCCGGTCTCGTAATTCGCAAGGATTGTATGCTATTGAGTAATCATTGATGTGATGCTACACGCGATTGAAAGCTGCAAATCAACCACGAACTGAAGGGATTCCTAGGCTGCCCTGGGGCAGAGCTAATGTCCGCGCAATGGGCCTGGACCGATTCAGACTTTGATCGTACTCTTCAACATTCTGCGATGATCAATAAAGATATCGGCGGTATGTGGCAAAGATGGTGCGAACACGCGAGCAAATCGCCGGACACAGTAGCCATCGTTCATTACCAGGCAGATGAAAGTCCGCGGCGTTGGACTTGGGGCCAGTTACTTTGTACTGCGGAGTCGTATTCTGCTGGCTTAACGGCTAATGGCATCAAGAAAGGCGAAGTTTGCGCCTTGATCGTTAAGCATAACGCGCTGCTCTATCCCGTCTACATGGCATGCGTCCGCAACGGTGCCATTCCGGCTGTGCTCGCGTACCCGAATCCTCGGTTACACCCTGACAAGTTTCGCGAAGGACTCGAGGGAATGGGGTGTCGCTCCGGCCTTGACTGGATTCTCACCGACCGCTCTCTCGATGGAGTGTTGCGGCCCCTTCTTGGGGATGGTCGTAGCACGATCCGCGGCCTGCAATTTCCATTCGAGAGCAGTGAGTACTTGGACCTGGGTACATCGCGTGGCCAGTTAGCAGGCGTTAATTCCGTACTCGATTCGGATCCATTGCTCTTGCAGCACTCCTCTGGAACGACGGGATTGCAGAAACCCGTGCTCCTCTCTCACAGGACAGTTATCGAGCACGTGATCCAGTACGGTAAAGTCTTGGGAATATGCGCGCAAGATAAGGTAGTCAGTTGGCTCCCTTTATATCATGACATGGGATTGATTGCAGCCTTACACTTACCTCTGACGCTAGGGATCCAGACCATCCAGATTGATCCCTTCGAGTGGGTGCTAGATCCCGCTCTGCTACTGCGAGCTGTCTGGAGCGAAGGCGCGACGTTAACGTGGTTGCCGAACTTCGCATTTAGCATGATGGCTGACAAGATCAAAGAAGAGGACTTGGAAGAGGTCACTTTAGAAAGTTTGCGGATGGTGATCAATTGCTCTGAGCCCGTGAGGCACGCCGATCAGGAGAAGTTCTTTCGACGTTTTTCTCCGCGTGGGCTCCGAAGAGACGCTCTCTCATCTTGCTATGCCATGGCAGAGACGACATTCGCGGTTACGCAAACCCTACCCGGATGCGAACCGCAGACTCTGGATATTCTTCCATCGTCGCTGTCGAATGGGCGCGTGTCTCCGGCGAGGGATGATGGCGAAGTGAGGATCTGCGTATCATCTGGGCAATTAATACCGGGATGTCAGATCCGAATTATTGACGAACAGGGCAAGGAGTTGGACGAGCGGCGCATAGGTGAGGTTGCAATCAAGTCGGCCACGATGTTTGATGGGTACCGCAACTACCCTGAAAAAACTGCTGCGTCAATGCGCGATGGTTGGTATCTGAGCGGAGATTACGGATTCAGAGATGGAGCCGACTATTACATCATAGGAAGAAAAAAGGATATTGTAATAATTGCCGGCAACAACATCTATCCAGAAGATGTGGAGGCAGCAATTAACGGATTAGACGGTGTGATCCCGGGGCGGGTTGTCGCATTTGGCGAAGAGGACGCGCAGCTTGGAAGCGAGCGTCTGTCTGTAGTTGCTGAAACGATTCTTGCAGATGAGGCCGACCGGCGTAAGCTTCGTTTAGAGATTATCAAAGCTGGAATGTCAGTAGACGTCACAATCACAAACGTTTATCTGGTCCCCCCCCGTTTCCTCATAAAGAGTTCTGCCGGCAAATTGAGTCGCGCTGCAAACAAGCAGCGAGTCATACAACTAGGGAAACAATCGGAGATAGCGATACACTTGATGGAGATGGCATGATTTCGCCAGACTTGAGGACCGTGATCTTAGGCACACTGAAACTAGATGACTGGGAGATTAGCGACAGGACCACAGCGGCTGAAGTGCCAGGTTGGGATTCACTTAGCCACATAAACATCATCTCCGCGGTTGAGAAGCGTTTCAGCGTGCGCTTCAAAGGAGCGGAAGTCCTCAGACTAAAGACTGTCGGAGATCTGCAGCGACTGATCGATTCTAAGATAGTGAACCGCCTTTAGTCAGCTCGCAGCAATCTCGATGTATATGGAACTATCTTTCGCCTCACTGCAATTCGTACTTTTCTTCGCGCTGTGCGTCATCACAGTAGCTGGCGCTCGGAGATTGGGCACCCAGAAATGGCTGCTCATCAGTTTTAGTTGTCTTTTTTATGTGAGCTTCGGCGTTGCCGGTGTGATTGTTTTGATCCTAATGGCAGCAGCTGATTTCTGCGTGTCCCTGCGACTTGCGTCCTCACTCGGCGCCGAAGCTCGCAAGCGCTGGCTGTGGGCTGGAATCGTGGCAAATGTCGGACCACTGGCCTTGTTGAAATACTCCACGTTCCTAAGCGCCAGCGCGGCTAGGATACTGAATCCCCTCGGTCTTCAACTGTCAGTGTCCGGGGATTTTGGCTTGCATATCATCGGACTGTCTTATTTTACTTTCAGTGGGATGAGCTACATTCTGGATGTTTACTATGAGAGTATCCAGCCGAGCGAGAGTTTATCTGAGTTCCTCTTGTATCTCATTTACTTTCCTAAGCTGATCGCCGGTCCTATCGTGAGGGCCGGAGACTTGTTACCGCGGTTGAGGAGTGGTGTGCAGTTTTCCGCCGAAAACATTGAGATCGGATGCGCGTATTTTCTGGTCGGCGCTGTGAAGAAACTGGTGATTGCCGACCAGTTGGCCCCTCACGTTAGCATGATCTTCGCTGCTCCGCAGCAATACAATGCAGCTACGCTGGTACAGGGAGTGATCGGTTACACCGTACAGATTTATGCCGACTTTTCTGGCTATTCAGATATGGCGATAGGCTGCGCGCGGATCATGGGTCTCAAGTTTCCCCAGAATTTCCTGATGCCGTACAGTTCCGTGAACATTGCAGAGTTCTGGCGACGTTGGCACGTGACTATGTCGAACTGGTTCCGGGACTACGTGTTCCTGCCGTTAGAGATGGGAAGCCGCGAGATGCGAAATACAAATGTGAGAATTGCGCGAAACATGGTTCTTACAATGCTCCTTTGCGGCTTGTGGCATGGAGCAGGGTGGAACTTCGTAGTTTGGGGAGTTGTGCATGGAGTGGCTCTCGCCGTGTACCTGGTGTATGCAAACAGCAAGCCACGCCAAATGGGCCAACGTGCACGATGGGCCGCTTTTCCTAGACTGTTGGGCGCGCGGGTTCTCACATTGTCGGTGGTGATGCTGGGCTGGGTCTTTTTTGGCGCCGCGACTGTACGGACCGCTTTTACGTATCTTTGGCGCATGCTTACTGGGGCCGGTGACGGAGTGGCACTGGAATCGTCCTATATCGTTCCATTTGCTGCGCTCATGGTTCTCGCCCACCTACTTGTAAACAAGGAGCGCAACCTTGTTGAGGAGCTTCCCACCCACTCAGTGCCCGTGCGGGTTGTGACGTATGCCTGTCTGTTGCTAGCGGTAACCTCCCTCGTCCCCGCTGAACCAGTTCCGTTTGTCTACGTACAATTCTAGTGACGAATGGTGTTCCCAAGGACTGCGATAGGAGAAGATGATGTTTGAGTCGCGGCTATTAAATGCACCATCCGGGATGGCGCCGAGGATATCCGCGAGCAGGAACGCACACGATAATTCCTCCATAACGAGAATGACACGGCAGAAGAAAATCTGGATTGATCTCGATAATTCACCACATGTCCCGTTCTTTGCACCCATTATCAAGGAATTGGAAGCGCGTGGCCATCTTCTTATGGTTACCGCCCGCGAATTCGCACAAGTGACGCAGCTGGCGCAGCTAAAGCAAATTCGGTTCAAGACTATTGGACGGCACTATGGCAAGAATACGTTGCTGAAAATGGCAGGGGTGGTCGTAAGAGCAGGCCAGTTGGCTCCTCTAGTCCAGCGCGTGGCTCCCGATCTGGCCGTGTCGCACGGTTCGCGATCGCAGCTGTTACTGGCGAGTGTGCTGCGTCTTCCCTGTATCGATATCAACGACTATGAGCATGCAACTGACTTCAGGGTCATTCGGCCCTCATGGATGATAGTACCGGAGTTAATCCCGAGCAGTAGCTGGAATATTCCATGCGACCGTGTTCTCCAATATCCAGGCATCAAGGAAGACGTCTACGTCCCTCAGTTCAGACCCGATCCCTCTTTGCTTAGTCAACTTAATATCTCCGCCGACGCTCTACTGGTGACCCTGCGACCGCCGGCAGGCCATGCCCATTATCACAACCCAGAGAGCGATGCGATCTTCACTGCGGTAGTCAGCCGTCTAGTTGAGACGGAAAACGTCGTGACCGTAGTACTTCCCCGTACTGAGGGCCAGAAACGTGAGATGAAGAGTCGGTGGGGGAAACACTTCCATTCTGGCCGGCTAATCGTACCACCTCAAGCTATCGACGGGTTGAACCTGATTTGGCACTCGGATTTGGTAATCAGTGGCGGGGGCACCATGAATCGGGAAGCTGCGGCTTTGCGTGTGCCGGTCTACAGCACTTTTCGCGGTAAACTCGGAGCAGTAGATCAGTATCTCGCGAAACAAAAGAGGCTCATCCTGATAGAGTCTGTTGCCGACGTTATTACCTGCATCAATCTGGCAAAGCGCGACCGTCACATCGAACGGTGTGGGAATTGCACGACACTTACCGCCATCGTGGATTATATCAATCGGATATTGGAGCGTGAGTGAGCACGTCTATATCAGGGCGTAAGGAGGTTTCGGCAGAGGTAAAGACGGTACTGCAGCGTCTTATCGGGTACTGCGAAGCGAACGACTGGTCCGGCTATGACCCATATGATGCCCTCAACAGTCGAGTTTTTGGGAGACTGTCGTTTCTGCATTCACGGATGTCGCGAATCGCTTTCACCCAGTTACTTCGTCGCAGTCCAATAAATCTACGTCGTGCCTTGGATATCCCCAAGACACAAAACCCCAAAGCTCTTGGTCTCTTTCTTTCTGCATTCTCCAGACTAGCTGCCATCGGAATGGATGAGTACGCGCATTATTCGGTATACCTAACAGAGCGCCTGGAGGCGCTCCGTTCTCCTCATCGAGACTACTGGTGTTGGGGATACAGCTTTCCCTGGCAGACGAGAACCGTAATCGTGCCTTCATGGACACAGAACTTGGTATGCACGGTTTTTGTGGCAAGCGCACTACTTGATACGTACGAGTACTGCGGACGCCAGAAATATCTGACGATGGCAAGCAGCGCTGCGGACTATATTGTCAATGAGTTGTATTGGTGCGATGGGGGTGCAACCGCGGGGTTTGCATACCCACTTCCGACGGTTCGAAACCAAGTCCACAATGCAAATTTGTTGGCTGCTGCTCTGCTCTGCCGAGTGAGCCGTCACACGAGAGAAATGAAATTTCTGGAACCTGCGCTCAGAGCTGCTCGCTTTTCCGTCTCACGCCAAAATCCGGACGGGTCTTGGCGCTATGGCGAAGGAGCGTCCCAAGGATTTGTGGATAACTTCCACACGGGTTTCAACCTTTGTGCTCTGCACGACATCATGCGGGAGCTAAGTAGTGATGAATTTAGAGACAATGCAGAAAGAGGATTTCGCTTCTATCGAGAGCGCTTCTACTTACAAGATGGGTCCGTCCGCTATTTCCATAACCGCACTTTCCCGATAGACGTCCATGCCGTTGCTCAGAGCATCATTACTCCAGTAGTTCTAAGCGATAGTTCGATACCGCATATCGACTTGTCTGTATCCGTTTTTCGGTGGGCAATGATGCATATGTATGATCCGCGTGGCTATTTCTACTATCGCGTGTTGCGATCGGGCACGATTCGGATACCATACATGAGGTGGTCGGAGGCGTGGATGGTTCTTGCACTTGCGCAACTTCTTTGTGCTCTGATGGAGGGGGGTAAGAAACCATCAGCAGAATATTCTCGACTGTCACTATCGGCGCCAGAGGCGTTATCGTAAGCTCTGGCCGCGCCCGCACTTGGAGAGCACGCCGTCACTAACGTTGCCACAGTTCTGTGCTGTCTCGTCATCATCGGTCTTGTTTGGCTCGACCGAGATAACAAGGCTACCACCTCTCTGGCGCTGTGGATTCCGCTGGTCTGGTTCATTCTGACATGCTCACGTCCGATCAGTAATTGGCTGAATCTCGGTACCCCGGTTGACGAGCGTGCAGTAATATCTCAGAGTGAGGGAAGCCCGATAGAAAGGCTGGTAGGCGGGGTCTTAATCGCACTAGGAGTGCTGGTTCTGGCCAAAAGGTACAGGCTAGTTAAAAGTCTACATTACTACTGGCCACTTCTCCTGTTTCTTACATATTGCTTTCTAAGCCTTTTATGGTCGGAGTTTCCAGATGTTGCCCTAAAGCGTCTCATCAGGGAAACAGGTAATTTGGTAATGATCGCAGTCGTCTGGACCGATCCCTACCCACTTGTTGCTATGAGTCGACTGTTGAATAGAACCGCGTATACGCTGATACCACTGTCTATTCTGTTTTGTAGGTATTACCCATTCGGCAGGTCGTACGGTCTATGGACCGGTCAGTTGTCTTATACCGGAGTTTCAGAAGATAAGAATGGCCTGGCGCAGCTCTGTCTTGTTTGTGGTCTCGCTTCTATATGGCAGCTTTGTACTCTCCTGGCCAGAGGCCAAACGACAGTTCATCGAAAGCGTCACATTGCAGTCCAAGTCGCCATTCTCGCGATGGTGGTTTATTTGTTCACCCTAGCAGACTCGGCAACGTCCCGATCGTGTATGGTATTGGCCACAGTCTTAATGTTGGCGCTTCGCTTTCGAGTGTTCGGTAGGACTCAGGTATTGGTACACATACTGGTCTTATTTCTTGTCGCTGTTCCTGTGTGTGTTGCGATTTTAGGAGTTAATCCTGGCGCTTTGCAGGCCATGGGACGGGATGCTACGCTCACGGACCGCACATTGATATGGTCGTGGGTCGTAAAGCTGGTACCCAACCAGTGGGTCGGTGCTGGTTACGCAAGCTTCTGGCTCGGGCATCGGTTAAATTTGATAGTTGAGAACGTTACTCACACATGGGTCCCTAACCAAGCGCACAATGGTTATCTTGACATTTACGCCAACTTGGGTTGGCTGGGTGTTGGATTGCTGGGGATTGTAATCTATTGTGGCTATACACGGATCCTTCGCTTGCGGCAGCGCCATCCGGCGGCCGACCTAATGTTGGCATACTTTATGATCGGTGTGATTTCGAATATTTCGGAAGCGTCGTTCTTTAGGAACATGTTCCCGATTTGGCTGGTGTTTATGCTTGCGATAACAATCCCGCGAGTCGGAACCGAGAAGGCGTCAAAGCGACCAAAGAGTTCAGCCCGTTCAGCAGGCGAGAACATCGAATACGTTTGTAACCTTTCTGATGCCGCTGGCGCAAGATGATAGGAACCTGAGGGAATGCTGAAACTGCTGAAAAGAGAATGGGGACGGCACTACTGGCTGCCACTATTCTTCAGAAGGGATATGTGGCTGCCGCACATTGGGCCCGTCGTGACGTTCACATTCGATGACTTTCCTCGAAGCGCCCTGAACGTCGGCGGTGGAATTCTGACGCGCGCTGGCCTGCATGGGACCTTCTATGCGTCTTACGGTCTCGTGGGCAGTGCGGACGTTTATACAGGCGATTTGTTCCGGCTAGATGACCTATACCGCCTTGTTGATGAAGGACATGAATTAGCCAGCCACACGTTCCACCACGTCTCAAGTCGTGATAGTTCACCGGCGGAATATATCAAAGAAGCATTAGATGGCCGTTCGGCAATGCGATCACTTAGCGGCCTATCGGTCAGTGATAACTTTGCGTATCCGTTCGGTGGTGTCACAGCTGCAACAAAGCGCGCGGTCGGCAATGTGATGCTGAGTTGCAGAAGTATTTTTCGGGGGGTAAACGGGGCAGTTGTCGATCTCAATTTACTGAGAGCCAATCCTTTGTATGGTGGGATCGAGCAACTGAGCACTGTAAGAAAGCTGCTCAATACGGCTCAGGAGCTCAGCGGCTGGTTAATCTTCTATACGCACGACGTGCAAGAGCATCCCTCGAGATACGGATGTACTCCAGCCCTCCTCGAGTCAACGGTGCGCGCAGCGCTTGAGAGTTCGATGAGGGTAATGACGGTAACTGAAGTTCTGTCTCTTGCCGTGGAAAGTCAGCCATTGGTAAACCCACCGCTATTGTCGCGATCGTAGTACCGAAAGACGCTGAAGCAGAGTCGTAAAACGAAGCGCGCCGGGCCGCTTTTGTTGCAGACACGCCCGATAGGAACAAAAGACACAAGAATGACCGTTTATAAGATCGATCCACTCACTGACCCGCGTTGGCACGAGCTTACAGCGCGCCATCCTCGTGCTTCGGTTTTCCATTCGGCTGGCTGGTTGCGTGCATTGCGGTTGTCCTACGGATATGAGCCCGTCGCGTACACCCTGTCGCCTCCGCAATCTGAATTGGCGAATGCTGTAGTGTTTTCCAGGGTTCAGAGCTGGGCAACTGGGCGAAGGCTCGTATCGTTGCCGTTTTCTGACCATTGCGAGCTGTTAACAGACTCCGATAGCGACTCCGCCGAGATCATCAGTCAGGTGTGCCGGGATGCTACACAGAATGGCGATGATTATATTGAGTTACGGCCTATAGTTGTTTGCGAGACGCTCGGTTCACAATCGGGATTTGGAACGAGCAAATCTTTCACATTGCACTGCCTCGATCTTGCACCGACACTAGATGAACTATTTCGCTCCTTTCATAAGGACTGCGTGCAACGAAAAATCCGGCGCGCGGAAAAGCAACAATTGCGGTACGAAGAGGGGTACTCTGAAAAGGCAGTGCAGCAATTCTTCGGGCTGATGCTCAAAACGCGGCGCAAGCATCAGTTGCCACCCCAACCGATCGCGTGGTTCCGAAATCTGGTCAGTTGTCTTGGTGCTCAACTGCATATTCGGGTAGCGCTGAAGGGCGAGATTCCTGTTGCGGCGATCCTCACGATTGCATCGAATGACACCCTCGTCTACAAGTATGGTTGTTCGGATCCTGAATTCAGCAACTTGGGAGGAACCCAAATGGTGTTCTGGAAGGCCATTCAGTCGGCAAGGAGTGCCGACTTGAAATATTTCGATCTGGGGCGTTCCGACATAGACAATCCCGGGCTGCTAACGTTTAAAGATCATTGGGCTGCAAAGCGCATGAGGCTCATGTATTGGCGGCAGCCAGCGCCTGACCAAAATCAAACCTCCCACTCTGATTGGCACCAGCGGCTCGCCGGAGAGATTTTCAAACGTACTCCAGATCGCCTCCTCGCGATAGCTGGTAAGTTTCTCTACCCTCACATGGGCTGATCCTCATCCGACATTTGCGACCTACTTTGATCCGCGTGTTCGCTCAATCATAAGGTGCGCTGCACATTGTCTACACAGAAAAGAATAGCCAAATGAAGATTTGTCACGTAGTCGGTGCAAGACCTAATTATATGAAGGTTGCACCTGTGATTCGTGCTTTGCGACGAGATCCAGGTACACAACAGGTGCTGGTTCACACTGGCCAACATTATGATTTCAACATGTCGGATGTGTTCTTTCAGCAGCTTGAAATGGCCGCGCCGGATGTCAATCTCAAAGTCGGATCCGGAACGCACGCACAACAAACCGCAGACATCATGGTTCGTTTTGAGGCCGTTGCCTCGGCAGAAGAGCCTGATCTGGTGTTGGTATATGGTGACGTGAATTCCACGGTCGCAACTGCTCTCGTGTGTGCCAAACTAGGTATTAAAGTCGGCCATGTCGAGGCTGGTCTCCGATCCTTTGATCGCAATATGCCCGAGGAAGTCAATCGAGTCTTGACAGACCAGATTGCCGATTTGCTGTTCACTCCTTCTACCGATGGAGATGCCAACCTTAGGCGGGAGGGTATAGCACCGGAGAAAACATTTTTCGTCGGTAATGTGATGATCGACACACTTACTAGGATGCTACCCAAAGCGAGCGAATACAAGTTTCCAGAGCTTCCATCCCAGTACGCGCTTGTTACTCTTCATCGTGCAGCAAATGTTGATGAGGTCAATTGGCTAAAGGGAATGCTCGAGACTTTGACTACAGTTAGCAGAGAACTTGCCGTGATATTTCCGGTCCACCCGCGTACTCGTCAGCGTATGTCAAACTTGAGCTTTCGCGATAACGGCAGTGTTCGGCTGCTCGAACCCCTTCCATATATTGAATTCCTCGCATTACAGCAACATGCCAAACTTGTGATCACCGACTCCGGCGGAATACAAGAAGAGACCACATTCCTAGGCATACCCTGTCTCACTGTTCGAGACAACACAGAAAGACCCGTCACTGTTGAAATCGGCACCAACGAAATCGTGGGACGTGACTTAAGCCGCATAGCGTTGGCAATTGAGAGGGTGCTCGATGGAAACAGAAAGGCATCCACAGTTCCCCCTTTGTGGGATGGCCATGCGGGCGAGCGGATAGCAGATGTAATTCTCGGCAACGGGAACGTGCCGATTCTCAAATCGGACGCGCGAGACTCTGAGTGCGCTACGTTCTCTACCCGTCCGACTTGTGTGTGAACCCGGAGTTGACGGAAATGCAGCACATTGAGCTGAGGTCCGGATTTAGCTCTGGGATGCCACTATGAAGCTGCCTGTTTACGTTCTCATTACACCCGCACGGAATGAAGCTGCCTTTATTGACCGTACAATTAAATGTGTCATCGACCAGGTTGCGCGACCGCTACGATGGATCATCGTCAGTGATGGATCAACCGATGGGACAGACGACATCGTGCGCAAGCATGCGGCGGAGCACCCTTGGATCGAGCTATTGCGAATGCCGGAGCGTCGGGAGCGGCATTTTGCAGGTAAAGTGTTAGCTTTTAATGCAGGCTACGAACATGTCAGGGAGCTACCCTATCAGGCGATCGGTAGCTTAGATGCCGATATTTCCTTCGATACGAAATATTTCGCCTTTCTTCTTGACAAACTCGCGTCGGATGACAAGTTAGGGCTTGTGGGGACCCCCTTCATAGACTCGTCGGTCAGCTACAACTACCGTTTCGTCAGCATTGAACATGTCTCGGGCGCCTGTCAGCTATTTCGGCGTGAATGCTTTGAGGCGATCGGAGGCTACGTTCCAGCAAAGGGAGGCGGCATCGACCGGATTGCCAATATCGCGTCACGTATGAAAGGTTGGAAGACGCGGACCTTCACTGAAAAATCCTATTTGCACCACAGGGAGATCGGCCGGGCCGAAGATGGACGGTTGCGAGCTAGCTTGAAGGACGGAGCCAAGGATTATGCGGTCGGAGCACACCCGGTATGGATGTTCTTCCGCGTACTATACCAAATGAGCAAAAGTCCATTTGTAATAGGAGCTTTGGCGCTTGGATGGGGATACATAAGGATGTATGTCAAAAGGGCCGAGAGACCTGTTTCGCCTGAACTCGTCAAGTTTACTCGACACGAACAGATGCAGCGCTTGAAGAGCTTTCTCACCGGCCAGGCATTCCGACCGCGTTCTTCTACATAGCCTAACTCTTTATGGCCAACACAGAACTGCCAGAACAAGACATGCGGCACCCTCATGTATCTGTTTGCATATGTACGTATAAGCGCCCTGATTATCTACGGTATTTACTTATGAAGTTAACTGAACAGGACGCTGGTCGGTTGTTTACGTTTTCGATTGTCATTGTTGATAATGACCGCCAGCGCTCCGCTCAGCCTGTGGTTGCAGCTTTCGCAGAACGATCGGCTTTGGAGACGCAGTACGTGATGGAGCCACGGCAAGGCATTTCGCTGGCTCGCAACATGGCCATCAAGCACGCGAAAGGTGAATTCATAGCGTTTATCGACGATGATGAATTCCCGTCGCCGACATGGCTACAGAAACTATATACAGAATGCACAGGACGCCATGTAGATGGGGTGCTCGGGCCCGTCAAGCCTCAGTACGAAGCAAAAGCACCTAACTGGGTCATCGAGGGCGGTTTTTATGACCGGCGCAGTTACGCGACCGGATTGGTAATTGATGCAAAGAAAGGACGTACTGGCAATGTTTTGTTCAGAACGGCAATCATTGACCACGAGCCTGAGCCGTTCCGGCCGGAATTTCTTACGGGAGAAGATCAGGAATTTTTTGGCCGGATGATCTCGAAAGGCTGCGTGTTCACCTGGTGCAACGAAGCCATAGCTTATGAGTGGGTGCCACCGATTCGCTGGAAGCGACGTTTTCTATTGAAGCGGGCTCTCTTGCGTGGTGCAATGTGTGCCGCATTGCCGACTACCACTATCCGCGACGTTCTCAAGTCAATCGCGGCCGTTCTCGTATACTCGACGATTTTACCGTTCCTTTTGTTTCTTGGTCACGTTAGGTTCATGCGGCATTTGGTGAGCCTCTGTGATCACCTCGGAAGGATACTTGGATTATTAAAAATCAGCCCTGTATCGGGGCAGTACGTCACGGAATAAGGTATGTACCAAAGAGACCAGTTCATCATCGCGGATCGCGACCTCATTTTGGTGACAGGCGCGGCTGGGTTCATTGGATCCCGAGTCGTTAAAGCCCTTCTGGACCGCGGATTCAAAAATGTTCGCTGTCTCGTCCGCTCGAAAGGCCGGGCTCAGAAGCTTGAATCCGCTCTAGCGGAACATAACCAGAGTGCCAACGTCGAGATTCTGTATGGCAATCTTCTTTCTGTCGCGGATTGCAGTGCTGCGGCAAAAGATGTCGCCGTGATTTATCACTTAGCCGCTGGGGCGGCCGAGAAGTCCGTGCCGGATGTATTCCTCAATTCTGTCGTGGCAACACGCAATCTGCTTGCAGCAGCATTGCAACAAAGGTCTGTGAAGCGCTTCGTCAACACGAGTTCGTTTGCCGTCTATGATTTGGTCAAAAAGTCTGGTCGTATTCTGGACGAGTCCTGCCCGGTTGAACCACATCCCGGGCCACTATGTGATGCTTACGAATTCGCTAAGCTAAAGCAAGACGAAATCGTCTTTGAGTATGCAAAAGAGCGTAGCCTTCCGGCCGTAACAGTTAGACCTGGGTACGTGTACGGACCTGGCAAGTCGGCAATCAGCGGTCGAGTAGGAATTACAACCTTTGGGCCTTTTCTCCATCTGGGTGGCTCTAACCTCATTCCGCTTACATACGTTGACAACTGCGCCGCTGCGATTATCCTGGCCGGACTTAAACCGGGAATTGATGGCGAGGTGTTTAATATTCTTGATGACGATCTTCCGTCGAGCCGAGAGTTTCTTCGTCTTTACAAGAAGAATGTTCGACGGTTTAAGTCTTACTATGTACCGCATGTGGTCAGCTACACATTTTGTTGGCTATGGGAGCGGTATTCCGCTTGGTCCCACCAGCAGTTGCCTCCTGTTTTCAATCGAAAGAGATGGTATACGTATTGGAAGAGAACCAACTATAGCAACCAAAAGGTCAAGACTGTGTTGGGTTGGTTGCCCGAGGTTCCTATGGCTGAGGGCTTAGCACGTTACTTTGAGGGCTGTCGGGCTGGAGAATTGAATGCTTAAAGTGGCGATTGTGGGTTGCGGCAAGATCGCGGATGATCACGCCGCGCAACTGAAGCGACTTCCGGACTGCTGCATTGTTGCCGTCTGCGATCGCGAACCGCTGATGGCTCGGCAACTGGCCGAGAGATTTGGCGTGACACAATGCTTCAGTGATTTGGAGGAGATGTTACGCGTCGCGAAGCCGGATGTTGTGCACGTGACTACGCCTCCAGAATCACACTTTAGCATTGCAACATTATGCCTGGAAAGCGAGTGCCACGTATACCTGGAGAAGCCATTTACGCTGCACGCAGCAGAAGCCGAGCAATTAATAGCTCTCGCTAGTGAGCACGCACTAAAGATTACAGCCGGACATGATCTTCAATTCAGCCACGTAAGTCGACGCATGCGCGAGGTTGTGCGCAGTGGGTTCCTTGGCGGATCGCCTGTTCATATCGAAAGCTATTACTGTTATGAGCTGGGAGCGAACCCATATGCGGGCGCATTGCTCGGCGACAAAGAGCACTGGGTCCGGCGTCTGCCTGGGAAACTGCTGCACAACATCATTAGTCACGGGATTGCGCATATCGCAGAATTCTTGACGGATGATTCGCCAACGGTTATCGCACACGGGTTTACGAGTCCGAACCTCAAGAGAGTGGGAGAGACGGAGATTTTTGATGAGTTGCGGGTAATCATTTCTGAGAAGGATCGCGCAACGGCCTATTTTACGTTCTCATCACAGATGAGACCATCGATCCATCAACTCAGGCTCTATGGGGTTCGAAACGGGCTCATTCTCGACCATGATAGCGAGACACTCCTCAAGCTTCGTGGGGCAAGGTATCCAAGCTACCTCGAGAAATTTCTCCCTCCTGTGGCGTTTGCAGGTCAGTACCTTTCTAATATGCTAGGTAATCTCGGTCGGTTCATGGAAAACGATTTTCATGCGAAATCGGGCCTGAAGTATCTGATCGAATCTTTTTACCGCGCAATCATTGAGGAAGGGCCCGTTCCTATTCCATACCAGGAGATTATTCTCACTGCGAGAATCATGGACACAATCTTCTCTCAGCTTGCGCCCAAGGAGTCAACTCCGGCTCATGTATCGGCGGGTTTCGCGATTGACTCCAGGAATTCTGCGGAAACGCCGATGCTTTTGAGCTAAGCATAATCAATCACTGAGTCGCCACACTCTTCAAATGCAGTTCATCAGTCATAGATTCATTTTCGGGGGCAGCTATGGAATCAGTTTCCTGTATTTTCTGTAATCGGCCAAGCAGTGATGTCGCGATAAACGAAAATGGGTTCCAGGGGCGGCGGTGTGTCCCATGTGGCTTGATTTACATCTCCCCGCGACCCAGCCCGGCGGATACCACCCAGCTATATACAGAAGATCACGCAGGTCTGTACGCTGACGCTCAGCTTCACTTCGAAGGATTCAAGCAAAAGGAGGCAAACGAGGCCATACGGCTGATCAAGAAATTCACAAAGGGGGGTACGCTCCTCGAACTAGGTGCTGGGGGTGGTGCCTTCTTGACGGCGGCCCGTAACGCTGGCTTTGCTCCATATGCGATAGAGCTCAATCCGATAGAGGCTTCGTGGATAACCGAGGAGCTTAATATTCCATGCGAATCAGTGGCTATAGGTACCGATAGCTTTGGTGGAAAGAAATTTGACGTGGTTTACCATCGGGATGTGCTCAGTCATCTACACGATCCGATCGGTACATTTCGATTGATTCATCAATCGTTAAGAGACAAAGGTTTACTCGTTTTTGAGACGGGTAACATCGCAGACGTCAATCCAAAATATCTGGGTTTGTTTTCGCAATTTCTGTATCCTGACCACTTATTCTTCTTTGGGGAACATTCAATTCGGTTATTACTTCAGGACACGGGATTTCGATACGTAAAGGTACACAGGATATCACTCCTTTTACCACTGCTGGTTGAGAAGGCACTTTGGCGTCTTAAAGACCGTTTGAAGGACGGTGAGTCGCGCAAGATCCAAGGCACGGCCAGTGGTTTACAAACAACAAATGGGAGCGGATCCACAGTGAAAAGAAGGGTTAGGCTTCTTTATAGATACGCATCTCACTACCTAAGCAAGATCGGCGAGGTCCTACCGAAAAGGGAATGGCCGTTAAAACTCGTCGTAGTTGCGGAAAAGCAATGATCCCGACAGTTTAGCCCATCGGACGTTCGTCTGAGTGACTAGGGCAGATGAGATATGCAATCATCCGATGTGCCCACGTCTGTCGTAGAGCCAACATGTGCAGAGAATCTCACAATCTCCAAAGGAGCTAATTGGAAGTGCTTCGCGCTATTTCAGACTATTTCCGAATTCCTGAGAGTGCGATTGCATTATCGAGGAATCTTGGCTGGGAAACCGAACCGGGATTTTTCAAATTTGATGGCATTACGTGCTTCGGTCGGTGCGGTGGCCGCGTTGCCCCGACTGACGTCGGACCACTTGTGGACTGCAAGGACACGGTTCGAACGGTCGGAAACGGTATTGGTCTGGACTTTGATCCAAATGAATTGGCGGAGAACCTGCGCTATGAGCGTTACCTAAGCGGTGCACGCAACAATGCGTTTCGAACGTTGCTTTATCGTAACGCTCGAGCAATGTATTACTATGTCAGGCCATTCCTGCCGGTTCCAGTACGTAAGCACATTCAAAGAGCGAATGCTCGTGGATGGGAGAAAGTTACCTTCCCGCAATGGCCCATAGATACGAGCCTGGATACCTTGTTTGAGCGACTTCTCTTCGTCGGGATGCAGTCGGCCGGTGTCAGTCGCATGCCGTTCATCTGGTTTTGGCCCGACGATCATCGGGCAGCAGCAATTTTAACTCACGACGTCGAGACTGCCACCGGGCGGGATTTCTGCACACGCTTGATGGACCTGAGTGCCTCATACGGAATGGCCGGTTCGTTCCAGGTTGTGCCAGAAAAGCGCTACGAAGTTCCTCAAGCATACTTGGATGAAATCCGGGAACGGGGGTTTGAGGTCAACGTTCACGACTTCAATCATGATGGGGCACTGTTTCTTAAAAGGGACGAGTTTATCCGTCGCGCTGCCAAGATCAATGAATATGCAAAACACTGGGGTGCACTTGGCTTCCGGTCCGCTGTTTTGTACAGGAATCAAGAATGGTTCGGAGTGCTTGACTTTATTTATGATATGTCAGTCCCAAACTCTGCGCCACTGGATCCTCAGCGCGGCGGTTGCTGCACCCTAATGCCGTACTTTATTGGCAACCTCGTCGAATTGCCATTAACCACGATACAGGATTACTCCCTCTTTAACGTCCTCGGAAGGCATGATATGGGAATATGGGAGCGCCAGATCAGCGCTATTATCAGTCGTCACGGGCTACTGACGTTTCTAATTCACCCTGACTACATTATCGACACTGGCGCTCACGACGCGTACCGGCGATTACTAGAGAGGCTACGCGGATGTGTGGCGCAGTATAATCCCTGGCTCCCGCTGCCACGCGAAGTTGCACAGTGGTGGAAGCAGCGCCACGAAATGAAACTTGTAAATACTGGCGCGGGCTGGAAAATAGTGGGCAACGGAGCAGAGCGCGCGAGGGTGGCATGGGCTGTCGCAGAAGACGGTCAGCTGCTTTATTCATTTGACAGCAGCCATGCCATTGCTTAGATGTATAGCTTAGGATCTGGATAGTGTGCCGTAGGCCAGCGAGCGAGTCTAACTATTCACTCCTGAATCACGACAAGCAAACTCGCGTAAACAGCGAACCAAGACTATCGATTGCTTCTCATTGGACACTAGCTGACAGTCCCGATGGTGGATTCGGTGCTCCACCTGCACCGTTCTGGGTCAGAGGGTGTGGATAGGTGTAAGGTGTATAGCCGGCAAACACATCACCAGTTGAGGGTGCCCGGAGAAAGAAATTGACGTCCTGCTTCAGTGTTCCTTGCGTGTCCGGGGCAATTGACACAACATTATTTCCGCTGCATGGCTGAGTGCAGACAGGCGTATTATTTTGCGCGACTCCATTTACCATGTTGTTCCAAATGAAAGTATTATTAATCCTGTGTGCAGTCGAATCCGCTGAAGAGTAGACGGTCAGAGAGATCGGGGAGCCTGTATCCCCGGTCAGTGTGAGACTCTCGTCGTGAACGATATGCTGGCCGCCACGAAGGTAAAATGCCGCACCTTGGGCAAGATAGGTGTCGCTTTCGTGATAATCATTACTGTAAATCTCGTAGAAGATGGTACCATCATCGGGATTGTCGCCATGAGCATCGACAAAGTACGACCAATCATAGACATGGTTATGGCGAAAGACGACCTTGCCACCATATTGACCGTACAACGACCCCTGTGCACCGGAAGGATAGCGATCCCAGTGGTAGGTATTATCCTCCCAGTAGACCATCTTGTCTCCTCCGTTCATTCCCGCGTAACTCGATGGATTCGCCAGGTACTCGCTCCACGCCTGTAGTCCTTCATGAGACGTTGGGTCTGTACTGCGAATATCTTGGGCAAAGTATCCGCGCCCAGTATCAGTGATAGTATTGTGGTCAACTACTCCAGCAACAATTCCAGAGCCGTTATGTTGTAGTGTGTTGGTGCAAACGACGCAATCACCTGCCTTGAAAGCAATGTGGTCAACGCGGAATTTTGTAGCAGGTCCGGTGATGGAAATAACCTCATTGGTAGAATCAGAACTGTTGATCGTGAATCCACTGATGCGGAAGAAATTTGCTGCTGTATTACTTATGAGAAAAGCAGGGTCGGCACTGTTCGTGATGGTAGTCGTACCGGAGCATCCTCCCGGATAATCCGGAGAAGCGCAGCCAAATATACTGATGGCCTTACTGGTGGACACGGTGCTTGACCAAGTGCAAGTTCCAGGGGGGACCAGTACAGTGTCACCATTCGATGCCGAACTAATCGCCGCATTCATGGCGGCCGATGAACAGGAAGCGGCGGTGTAGGTAGCTCCCCAACCCACTTGAGTCATCATCATGAGGAGCAGCAGCAGGAATACGAATTGCAGCAGTTTCTTCATACGCTTTGTTCTCCCGTAGCTGGACGCGGTTCGAATCGCGCTTTTTGCGACTCTGCAATCTTTAAGTTTTGAATATCGTCTATCTGCCGAGCGCCTACAGACTCGGACGTGCAAAGGAGCGATCTCGCTGCCGAACGGAACCTAAGAGTCAGGGTTGGCGATCGACTGTTTCTCATTGCACAGTTGCTGTCAAGCCTGTCGGTGGATGCGGCGCACTGCCATCCGTAGTTCGTAGCGGATGGGGGTACGTGTACGCGGTATATGAAAGTGTCGCGGGTTTTGACGCGGAGGCAAAGTAATCGGTTCCCGAAATAATGTAATGTATTTGCGACCCATCGATCGGCACAACAGGGTTAATCAGCGTGCCGCCTGGAGTCTTGTTGTTCCACATGTAAGAATTGAAAATTTGTTGCGGCAGCGGGTGATATGTACCGGGATTCGCTGTATCGCCCGATACGTCACTTCTCCAGGGATCATTTGCTCCCCAACTGGCGCCTGCAGGAACAGGCCACGGCGGCATGAGCCCCAGAGCATTCGTGGCATCGCATTCATATGCCGATGAGGCTTCGGAACGGTATTCCATGAGTTCTATTGGATTTCCACCACCCGGCGTAATTGTATTGTCGTAGATCAGCCAGCTTCCTCCCCGGGGGCCAACCGCCCTGTCATATCCGGTCCCCTGTATCGTATTTGCGTAAATTTCTCCACCTCGCGCACCCGCGCCATTGCTGCCCACACCGCATAACCCATGAGCATCGTGAAGATCAACATTCTGATCGCTATAGTTATTAGTAAACGTGTTGTGGCGCGAGACATACCGCGCGCCCAATTCTGAGGAAATATAGTGGCGAACGTGACCTGAGGCCGAGGCTTCCTGATCGAAGAGGTTGTCTTCGATGAAGTTCTCATTGCCTCCGCCGTAGACAAAATCGTTGTTCGTCCAGCCGTCGCAGCCAAAGCAGTAGTTGCCAGTGCCAGGATGCCACCAATTCCAAATCTGAATTACATAAGGTCCGTACGCAGGGTTGGTGCTGTTGAAGATGTTATAAAACGTGTTATTGTCGACCAATCCAAACAAGTTCCCAGTCGTCCCGTTCCGCCCGGACCAAATGCCAATTACACCGTCCCAGACCGAAATTCCATTGAAGTAGTTATTGTCGACACGGTACCCACCCAAGCCGTTGTTGCCGGTGCCTGCCCCAACTACAGAAATGAATCCATCGACTGAACCTGAGCTCTGCTGGAACTTGAATCCGCTGATTCGAGTCGGGCTGTTGTTGGCTCCGATGTTTGCGACGATAGCCTGAACGTTGTTAGGTAACGTGATGGTCAGTGGGAATGTGGGAGAGGACTTGTTTGTATTGCTAGCGCCTTGGACTTGTAGCGTAATGCCCTTCGTGGCTGGGATGTTTACGGCGTAATTGCTGGTTCCATTGTCGGCGCCAGCCCAGGAGTGCGTGCCTGTTGAGGCCCAATTGATTGAGCCTGTGCACGTCAGCAGAACGGTATCGCCGTTATGGGTTGTGGACGCCGAAATTGCGGCGTTAACTGCGGCTGCAGAACAGTCAGATGGTCCGACCGTGACCGTTCCGGCATGCAGGGTCGCAGCCAATGAGAAGATCAGGCTGACGAAGGCTAGTTTACTCATTCCTTTTGACGTGACCTCGTATCGCCGTTCAAAATGCAACGGCGGGGGGATTTGGATCACGGTTAACATTCGGTACATCGAACGCGACCGATAATTCCATAATCTGTCGGCTCCGGAGTGGTGTCAATATTCAGAGGTTCAAGGCCCAAAGCGTGGGGGCTCATGCACTTCCGGACTTGGCTTTACTTCGACCTCGAATGAATCGTGGAAATCTGATGCAATTCCGAAATTGTTCCCAAAGTTTGCGCCCGGTATGACATCAGGGGTACCGCGCGAAAACGCGCCAGTTCAAGCCAAGCCTAAGCGCTCTGAACTGCCGGACTCAAGTCAGCGGTTCTCTAGCGCACAACTCGGGGATGTTACGAACGTCACTCCAGAGATCTCAAAAGCCGGGAGTTCACGGGCTTTTCTCTGAACTCCTCTCTACGGAGCAAATCTGATGAAAGTCGTTATCTTTTGCGGTGGATTAGGGCTGAGGTTGCGTGAATACTCGGAGAATGTGCCCAAGCCCTTGGTGCCTATCGGGGAGCATCCAATCATTTGGCACCTGATGAAATATTATTCGTACTACGGTCATAAGGACTTCATTCTGTGTCTCGGTCATAAGGGAGAAGCGATAAAGCGTTTTTTTTTGGATTATCGGGAGGCGCTCTCGAACGATTTTGTGCTGTCAGATGCAGGTCGACAAGTACAGCTTCTCAGCACTGATTTCGCTAGTTGGCGCGTGACCTGTGTAGACACAGGTTCTAATGCAAAGATCGGGGAAAGGTTGCTCGCCGTCCGTGATTACTTGAAGGACGAAGACGTGTTTTTGGCGAACTATGTCGACGGACTGAGTGATGTGAACTTGAACATGCTTATCGAAAAGTTTCGCGAATCGAAGACAACTGTTAGCTTCATCTCTGTTCCGCCAACCCAAACCTTCCACCTGGTTGAAACAGATGGCTCGGCTCATGTGACGTGCATCAAACACGCGGAGACTTCCGACAAGTGGATCAATGGCGGCTATTTCGTTATGTCGAAGAGGATCTTCGACTATTTACAGCCTGGTGAAGACCTCGTAGACCAGCCGTTCGCGAGACTGATCGAAGCAAGAGAGCTAATTACGATAAGACACAAGGGGTTTTGGGCGTGCATGGATACGTTCAAAGAGCGACAACAACTAGAAGACCTTTGGTCGAAAGGCATTGCTCCGTGGCAGGTTTGGTCCAGCAACGGCCAAAAGAGCAAGGCGGCAAACGTTAAGATCTGAAATGTCCTCGAGCCAAATCATTACGTCCCACATTTAGCTAAAGTCGACCAGGATATCCACGTATCGCATCTTCGCAATCACTTGGGACAGAAATCGCTCTCGGCCTGATCGCTGAAATATGGTGAGGGCTGAGCCTGATAGGCGTACAAAGCTTGAACACAACGGAATTGAATAACGAGATCGAATCGCAGACTGAGCACTTTCGCACAGATCACCTGCTCCATAACATTGGATCCAGGGCCGTCTCGGGTGGCTTCGTGACCATTAGTGCGCAGGCTATAAAGTTTGCGCTCAACTTCATCGCTGCAGCGGTCCTGGCTCGACTCCTTAGCCCAAGGGAATTCGGGCTTGTAGGAATGGTACTCGGAGTCACAGGGCTAGTTGGAGTCTTCAAGGAGCTTGGACTCTCGACTGCGACTGTCCAGCGAGACAAGATCACTCAACAACAAGTCTCGAACTTATTTTGGATTAACGTTGGCTTCAGCGGTCTCTTGGCTGTAGTCAGTGCGAGTCTGTCCCCATTTGTCGCGACGTTCTATCATGATGTCCGTGTCGCAGGCATCATGCTGGTCTTATCGTTAACCTTTCTCCTTACGGGGTCGACAGTCCAACATCAGGCACTGCTGATTCGACAGATGCGATTTCAAGCATTAGCGGTGATTGACGTTACTTCGATCGGAATCGGATTCGCCAGCGCCTGTTTAGCAGCGTGGTTAGGATATGGATACTGGGCACTTGTCGCACAGCAAGTAATGACGGCATTCAGCACTCTCATTATGACGTGGTGTACATCTGGCTGGCGGCCCCAACTCCCTACCACTAATAGCGGTGTTAAGCCTTTAGTTAAATTCGGGGCGCACTTAAGTCTCGCGGACTTCATAGGGCAAATTTCTGTTAATAGTGATAGCGTTCTCCTCGGTCGCTTCTTCGGAGCTGAACCTCTCGGTCTCTACACGCGGTCGAATGTGCTGCTCGCTCGTCCAATACAACAAGTAATTACCCCACTCAATTCGGTGCTCATTCCCGTTTTGTCACGACTGCAGACCGATGCACTCCGCTATAGGCGTAGTTTCATGAGAGCATACGATACCTTGGCGCTGATCGTCTTTACATTTGCGGCCATGTGCTTTGTTCTCTCGAAGCCGCTGGTTCTGGTGATCCTCGGCGCAAAATGGACAGGTGTCATCCCATTATTCTCCGCATTCACATTGGTCGCCATCTCAGGACCTCTCGCAAGCGTTTGCACGTGGATATACGAGAGTCAGGCGAGGGGGCAAGATCAATTGCGCAATCACGTAGCAGCGGGTGTCGTTACCGTAGTTTCTTACTTGGCGGGACTGCCTTGGGGGCCGCTGGGAGTGATCGTGTCGCTCTCAATTATCAGCCTTTTTATCCGGATGCCAATTGTGTACTACATAGCTGGTCGTGAGGGACCTGTTAGGACGCGTGACTTGTGGAAAGCATTTTTATCTCATCTTCCCTGTTGGGGAGTGGTGTGGATAACAACTTCATGCGCTTACAAGCTCGTTGAACAGTATGCCCCCATCACACAGGTGGCTGTGGCTGCCCCTATCGGTTTGGGGTTGGGACTTGCAGTTATTCTTCTGTTCCGTCGTCCGCGTGAGAGCGTGTTGTTCGCCTGGACTACAGCTAGACGAGCTTTGATGGCGAGGTTTGTGACATCATGACGATCTCAACTGAAGATAAAGCTGGTACTGCCTCCCGTCAGGTCGTATCCTCCCAGAAGACAGTTGATAGGCGCAAAATAGTCTTCTTTGGGATATTTGGCCTGCAGAATCTCGGTAATGAGTGCACACTCGAGGCAATCCTTGAGAACGCTCGAAAGCGGCTACCTTCTGCCGAAATCCATGCTGTGAGCTTTAATCCAGAAGACACGATTAGACGGCATGGCATTCCTGCATTTGCTGTTTCCAGGCAAAAATTCGCAGCCGTTGTGAGACGGAGCGTGATAGCGAAACTGTTACGAATCTGCAAAAGGATTCCCGGGGAGCTGAATGATTGGTTAGCTGCAATTAAGACCCTCCGAGGAACCGACGTCCTGATAATGACAGGAACCGGTATGCTCACCGACTACATGACGACAGCTTCCGGCTTTCCTTACGACGTTTTTCGCTGGAGTGCTGCTGGACGGCTTGCGGGGTGCAAGGTTCGATTTGTGGGAGTGGGGGTCGGTCCGATCTACGGGCGACTTAGCCGATGGCTGATACGCACCGCGTTGTCCGTGGCCGACTATAGAAGTTACCGAGACCATAATTCGAAGAAAAGAATAAGAGACAACGGCTTTAATAGTGATAACGATTTGGTCTTTCCCGATCTGGTCTTCAGCCTTCCCAGCGATCTACTACCACATCGCGCGAGTCTCAGTAACAGGCCGCGGCGAGTTGGACTTGGAGTCATGGATCATCGTGATATACATCTATGGGATGCGAATCAGCACGAAATCCAGTACTCGGGCTATTTGGACAAGATGTGCGATTTCGTATTGTGGTTGATTAAACACAAATACCAAGTCCGCATCCTGCAAGGTGATGCAAGACACGATGCCAGTACGAGGGCCGAGCTTAGGTCACGGTTGGAAGAACGGGGAATTCGGTATGATGAAGCGGGAATCATTGATGAAGGAAGTACGACCGTTGAAGAATTGACTGAACAAATTGCCGATGTAGATATTGTTGTATCGCCGCGGTTTCATAATCTTTTATTGGGCCTGATGCTTGGTATTCCAGTGGTCTCAATATCATACGACCCGAAGAACGATTCTCTGTTGGAGGGAGTTGGGCTGGAGAAATACCGCCAACCACTGTATGGAATGAGCTTGCAAAAGTTGATTGATCAGTTTACCGACATCGCTGAACGGGGCTGGGAACTCAAGCCGACAATCGACAAAAGTGTGGCTGAATATCGCGCAGCGCTCGAAAGTCAGTACGACATAATTTTTGATGGTTTGGCATAACCCAAAGAGGATGTATGACGGACCTCGTTGAGAACTTTAGAGGCAAAGAATACTGGATTGTCGAAAATAGTTTGTACGCAGAGCCGAGCTTTAGGCTGCGAAAAGCTGCTCGCTTAGTGAATAAGGTTGTCGGGAACCGACCAGCTGCACTACTAGATGTTGGGTGTGGACCAGGTGCTCTCGGGGGCTTACTAAGTCGAAACATAGCGTATAGCGGAATAGACATTGCGATCCATAAAGCAGCGGCCAACCTCAAAGAGATCGATACAGTACACGAAGCGATTGGGTTTGACGGAAAGATGTTTGACGTGGTTGTGGCGATGGGGTTCTTTGAATATATGGGTGAGTATCAGAATCGCAAGTTCGAGGAAATCAGTAAGATTTTGAAAAACGACGGCAAATTTCTGATGAGCTATATCAATTTCGGTCACATTCGTCGGAGAGTGTGGCCTAACTACAATAATGTGCGCTCAATTTCAGATATGAGTCAGTCTCTCACGAAGATGTTTTACGTGGAGCAATGCTTCCCCGCTTCTCATCACTGGCGTCAGAAGCAACCGGGAAAGAGGTCGTTGCGCCGCTTGCAGATGCTTGTGAACTTCAACATCCCGGTCTTCAGCCCTTTATTTGCGGTCGAGTACTTCTTTGTTTGTTCGAAACGAAGTTGAGTGCCGAACGCGTTGGCCTGCCCCGGCGTGTGCTTGCGTCTGTCTGGAGGATGGCTGCTAATATACGTAGATTCATACTGATTCGCGAAAAAAATGGGTTCATCTTTGCGTTTCACGCCCACACCGGTCGCCGGTGCGTTTTTAATAGATCCGGTCTTGAGACAAGACGATCGCGGTCATTTTTCACGAGCCTGGTGCCTCAGGGAATTTGCGCAGCAGGGCATCGAGTTTATGCCCGTGCAGGCGAACATAGGATTCAGTATAAGAACAGGAACACTGCGTGGACTCCACTTCCAGGTCAAGCCAGCCTTAGAAGCGAAGCTAGTGCGCTGTACTCGAGGAGCGCTGTTCGATGTTATTGCCGACCTCCGACCGCACTCTCCCTCGTATTGTCAGTGGTACGGCGTCGAGTTGCAAGCGGATCGCTATCAAATGCTCTTCGTCCCGGAGGGTTGTGCACACGGGTACCAGACGCTGGCCGACAACACAGATCTGTTTTACATGACCTCGCAGTATTTCACGCCCTCAGCAGCCCGGGGTATACGATTCGATGATCCCGTATTCGGGATTAAGTGGCCCCTCATCCCAACAATTATTTCTGAGCAGGACCGCAATTGGCCCTTGTTTAGCGAAAAGAGTCCATTATGAACATTGATACCGCACTTCAACAACGCGAAAGAGATGGTAAGCCAATCCGGGTCGGAATCATTGGAGCGGGTGCGGCTGGGCGCGCTATTGCGCTCCAACTTGCGACCCCGGCACCAGGAGTTCGACTGGCGGCAATTGTAAACCGTACGCCCGAACACGGCGAAAGAGCATTCCGCGAAGCCGGCGTGAGAGACTGGCGATGTCCGGAGTCTGCTCAAGATGCCGAAGTGGCAATCAATCACGGAGTCCCCGTTCTAACGAATGATCCTTCGGTTGTCACCAAATGTGACGCCATCGATGTGATTATCGAGGGTACCGGGACCATTGAGTACGCCACTGGTGTGGTTCTGGATGCTTTCGATCACGGCAAACATGTCGTACTCGTCAACGCCGAACTGGATTCACTTCTCGGGCCGATTCTGAATGCCAAAGCCGAGAAGGCTTGTGTGGTCATTACCCACACCGACGGCGAAGAGCCGGGAGTCGCGGTGACCCTCCTGCGTTATCTCCGTTCTACAGGCCTCCGTCCGGTGGCGGCAGGTAATCTAAAAGGAATGGTCGACCATTACCGGACTCCCGAAACGCAGAAAGGCTTCGCGTTGAAGTACGACCAGGATCCGAAAAAGGTGACGTCCTTCGCAGACGCGACCAAGCTCTCGATGGAGACGACCATTCTGGCAAACGCTACAGGATTCCAGGCTGGGCGTCGCGGCATGTACGGCCCTGCTTGTGAGCATGTTCGTGATATGGCTAAGCTCCTCCCAGCCGATCAGATGCTCGGCACCGGTCTCGTTGACTATGCCCTCGGAGCTGCACCGCATACCGGTGCATTCGTAATCGTGTACGAGGATAAGCCTCTAAAGCAGGCCCAGCTCGGCTACGTCAAAATGGGCGATGGGCCTTTCTATGTTTTCTACACGCCATTTCACTTGCCTCACATCCAGATTATTTCGACGATTGGCCGCGCCGTTGTCCATTCGGACGCTACCGTCGCACCGATTGCGGGACCGGTATGCGAGGTTATCGCCCTAGCGAAGCGCGACATGAAAGCGGGCGAGCGCTTGGACGGCATCGGCGGATTCAGCGCTTACGGGCTCATCGATAACACTGCCGCAGCTCGCAGCATCGACGCCCTACCGCTCAGTCTGTCAGAGAATTGCGTGCTGTGTCGCGACGTGGTCAAAGATCAGGTTATTTCCTTCGCAGACGTCGAGCAACCCAAACGCGGCGTAGTCGACGAGTTGTGGAAGGAGCAGCTGACGCTATGGTCGCTCGTTCTGCAAGAACGACGCCAGTAGAAGAACGAGCGATGATTGTTGTAATCCTAGAGTGTGGAAAGAAATGAAGCGGTAGCTGCGAGTCTAAACAACATTATGATGCCTAGCCGGAGTTTTTGGAAGGGCCGCCGAGTATTTCTAACAGGGCACACCGGATTCAAGGGTAGCTGGTTGGTGCTCTGGCTTGACGCCCTCGGAGCTGAGGTTACGGGCTATTCTCTACCTGCTCCGACACAGCCCAGTCTTTTCGAGCAGGCAACTGTAGCTGATTCCGCACGCTCAATTGTGGCGGACATTCGTGATTTTAATCGGCTGAAAAAAGCCATCTCGGATTCCCAACCTGAGGTAGTTATTCATATGGCGGCGCAAAGTGTTGTTCGCCGCGGCTATGAAGACCCAGTCGAAACCTATTCCACCAACGTAATGGGGACGGTAAATGTATTTGAAGCCTTGCGACAGCTTAGTTGTCAGTGCGTTGTGGTGAACGTGACAAGCGACAAGTGCTATGAAAACCGAGAATGGGTGTGGGGATACCGGGAGGGCGACAGGTTCGGCGGACATGATCCGTACTCGAATTCAAAGGCGTGTGCTGAGCTTGTCACGACTGCCTACAGGGATTCTTTCTTTTCCCTCAGCACGGGTAATGGTGTTGTTCTCGCTAGCGCTCGTGCAGGAAATGTCATTGGCGGTGGAGATTGGACCCCGAATCAGTTGATTCCCGATCTAGTCCGATCATTTTTGAAAAAGGAAGCCTGCCTAATACGGAGTCCCGCCGCTATTCGTCCCTGGCAGTTCGTCTTGGAACCTCTACGTGGATATCTGCTCCTCGCAGAACGATTGTCTGATGATCCGAACTCTTTCGCCTCGGGTTGGAACTTCGGTCCGAATGACGATGATGCAAAACCTGTGTCATGGATCGCGTGCAGATTAGCCGAGTTGTGGGGTACAGGTGCAAGTTGGGAGCCTGATGTGGCTGACCGCGTCCATGAGGCGCAACTTCTCAAGCTAGATGCTTCTAAGGCCAAGAAGTATCTGAACTGGCATCCTATCCTTCCCTTAAACTCGGCGCTCGAATGGATCGTGACATGGTATCGATCGTTTAAGGAAGAAATCGATTTGGGGGATCTGACGCGAAAACAGATCAGTGAATATGAGATCCTTTCGCCGAGAAGCGATGTCCTTGGTTCCACCTAATTCGCACATGCACGCCAAGCATACAAAGCGGTGCGGCGCGCTTTCCACCGTTGTAGAGTCTTCTCTTCAGGGAGATCATGAAATCCGACGATAAGCAACAACCAGATAAGGCTCGCATATTGTTGTTTTCACACAAGAACATCTATGACCCTGCGGTGTGGAGATGTCCATTTCGGGAGTTCGAAAGAATTCTACAGGAGGTTGATGCTGTAGACGTCGTTGCCCCGAAGCCCACAAAGGCCTACCGCTACGGCATAAGCGCTGCAATGCGACTCGGCGAATTTGCCAATCTTCCTCTCAATCCGGGAATTCCAACGACTAGGTTGAACCGCGAATACGACATGTTCATTACCGTGTGCGAAAGGCCTGGCGAATTGCTTCACCTAAAAGCGCTGGAGGGCTTGCGCGAGAAGTGCAAGACGACGGTCTGCTGGCTGCCTGAATTCTATGTGAAAGACATTCCGCTGTTTAAGAGCAGCCTTGGCATACTGAAGGAATTTGACTACGTTATTTTCATGTTCGTGGTGAATGAGCCATTCAGGAAACTCATCAATGGCAAAGGACACTACCTGCCCGGGGGGGTCGATACACTCAGCTTCTGTCCCTATCCCAACCCGCCTGCTAGGAGTATCGATGTCCTGAGCATCGGACGTAGAGCACCTCAAACCCATAAAGCTCTCCTGCAAATGGCGCGCGAAGATGGAAAGTTCTACATTTATGACACGATAAATGCACTGAAAGCCTACGATCTTGACGAGCATCGCAGTATGATGGCAAATATGGCAAAGCGAAGCCGCTATTTCATAGTAAGTCCGGGCAAGTTCGACAAGCCTGAGGAGACGGGGGGGCAGAGCGAATTTGGGTATCGGTATTTTGAAGCTGCCGCTCCCGGGACGATCATGATCGGTATGCGACCCTACAACAATAAGGAGTTTGACGAACTCTTTACGTGGCCGGATGCGGTGATCGAAGTACCATTCACATCGGATGAGATCGTATCTGTGATCCATGAACTGGATAACCAACCGGAACGGCAGATGAAGATGCGGCAGCGGAACATAACTGAATGTCTGCTAAAACATGACTGGGTCTACCGTTGGGAGTCGATCCTTGGGCTTGTAGGAATGCAACCGCTGACGTCTCTTCAAAAACGAAAGCAAGTCTTGCAGGACCTTGCATCCACTGTTCAGTGCGAGCTTCCGCAGCAACAGCGTGTTTGACTCGGTAATTTATTCAGATATCTCATTGAGAGACCCAATACGAGCTGCTGTCATCATGGTTATGGTAACTCCTCCGGACAATACAAGCGTTATAGCATCGGGTCATTGGACCACACGTGCCTGCATCACTGTGCGTTGCTATTTCATAATCGGTTGTCTGTTGTTAATGAGTGTGGCAGTCTTGTCCATACGAGTTAGTCGATTGTATATATTGAGGTCGGCGGGACAGATGATCGTGATGCAGCAGTCTGGAATCAAATCAGCCGACGTTATCGTAGTAGCAATCGATGCAGGTGGTGCCGGTACGCTGGAAGCCGCCGATTTAGTTCATAACGGTGTGGCGAACCGAGTAGCAGTATTTGATGACCCACCTAGTTCGGTAGACCGCGAGTTTCTTCGTCGTGGCCTGCCTTACGATGATCGGGGCGCTACCGCTGCGCGCCAGCTTCATTTGCTGGGCATCGAAAATATAGAGCCGATTCCACGGGCAACGACCGGAAGCGAACAAGAAGGCGAAATCTTACCGGGATGGTGCGAAGAGCACGGTTATCATACGGCAGTATTGGTTACTTCATCGGATCACTCGCGGAGATTAAACAGGATACTCCGGCGTTCCATGCATGGAGACGAGCTTAGAGTGATCGTGCGCGGTTCACGGTATTCGAAGTTTAACCCAGACTCGTGGTGGAAAAGTCGTGATGAAGTCCGGGATGGAATCTTTGAATTTCAAAAACTGATACTGGATCTTGTGCAGCATCCGTTGTCATAAAGCTCGTTTGTCTTCGGAGAGAATGCTCGGTTCTTATGATTAAGACCAGTCTGAATGGAAGGGATGGAAAAGCACTACAAGTACTTTGCCTTGGATGTCATTCCGACGACATTGAAATTGGCTGCGGTGGCACAATTCTCCGTTTTGCAGAACAACACCCAGGTTCCGTGTTTCATTGGGTTGTTTTCAGTGCAATCGGCGAACGAAACGATGAAGCAAGACGTGGCGCGAGTTTGTTCACTGCCTCGGCGACTCTCAGTGGTCCCATGCTCAAGGAGTTTCGCGACGGCTTTATGCCTTTCGCGGGAGCCCAAGTGAAGGAAGTATTCGAGGATTTGAAGACTAAGTTCGAACCCGACTTGGTACTAACACATTACGGGAAGGATTCTCACCAGGATCACCGTCTAGTATCGGAGCTTACGTGGAATACTTTTCGAAATCATATGGTCTTGGAATATGAAATTCCTAAGTACGACGGAGATCTAAGCCAGCCCAATTTGTATATTCCTCTTCCCGGCCCCATCTTCCAAAATAAAGTTCGTTATCTCATGGATGTATTTCAATCGCAGCAAAGCAAACGGTGGTTCCAGGAGAGTACTTTTCTCGGATTGATGAGGTTGCGCGGAATGGAGTGCAATGCGGAGAGTGGTTATGCTGAGGCATTTCATTGCCGTAAAGTGGTCTTGTGAGTGAGAGAATCGGAGTGAAGCAGTTCAAGGCTGCGAATCGAATCGGTCCGAAAACCAATCCGGGCCGACAAGGAATCATGTATGTAGAAAGCACAGCTTCACGGAGGCCGATTGGGACGGTGTGGCACCTTGAGCCTTGCCAGGGGTGTGCAACCGGTTGCAACCGGTTGCAATACCTCGCATCTTGACAGCAGTCTGGAAAAATCTTTAACTCTAAGGGGTGCGGAGGACTGTTGTAAAACACGCGGATTATTTGTAAGGCAGAGTGAGATGAGTTTCGGCGTACATCACGCTCTGTCGGTGCTACCGATGTCAGTCAAAGTAGGAGTACTCGTATGTTGAAGAAAATCGATTTCAGGAGCTGGCCGGCGATTGGGACTCTAGTTCTGTTGATGTCGGTGGTCTCGTTCGCAAAGCCAAAGGACAATGGTAAGACGCAAGTGCCCGATGGAGGATCAACTCCTGCCTACCTTCTCATCGCCGGATCTTCATGTCTAGCAGGCATGGCGATCCGGGCTCGTCTTAACAAAACCCGTGTCTCATAGTGGGACACAACCCAAAAACAAGATTCTAGCCCGCCCACTCCGACAGGGAGGCGGGCTTTTTTTTCGTTTTCACCACGCTTTTTAGTGTCCATTTTTGGCCACGAGAAAACAAGAAAGGTAAAGGTCGGCACTTCTTGTGTCGTCGGAAGCAACGGGTGTCCCTGCGCGAGGGGCTTTTTGTGACTTAGGTTTGTTGACCGCCACAAGTTCAAGCGCGAGCTACCGTTCGTACATCGGTTGGTCGTTCTGTCGTTCGCAATATCCACAACAAGAGAATGACGACGACAAGCGCCAGCAGCAAAAACGCGACTCCCCCATTATGGTGTAGCTTTCCGTGAAGGTATGCGGGATCCACCTTCGTCCCCAGCTCAGCAATCACAAAAATGCGCACAGCATTTTTTGCGATAGAGAGAGGAACCGCCAGCAGGACGAGTAGGGCCTTGCGCCACGTAGTAAGAAGAAACAGTTGAGCCAATATCAAAGTGAGCACAACAAGAACAGTGCTGGATCGAATACTGCTGCACTCAGGGGCTACTTCGAGATCTAATCCAGGAATTGACAGTACAGTGTCTTGCCGAATTACTGGAACTCTCGCAAGGTTGAATAACATGCTGGCAGCCAAAGCGGATTTATGCTGAAGAAAACCGGTAAGCCAGTTCACGACGCTTTCGGGAAGCGGAACGATCAGAAACAGGAAGCAAAGGGGAAATAGCAGCGACTGAAAGGTCTTAGCTCCAAAGCAGAAGACGACTGCGCCGGTCCACCAAATGACAAGTGCCAGCATATTCCACGACACGCCAAGAGGCAAAACGTGTGAAGCTGAGATGATTCGCATCGCCACCGCTAGGATCAGCGGGACGTAGCTATGCCACTGTCGGCCCGAAAATCCCGTGCGAACGTTATTACGATGCACGTAAACGAAGGCAAGACTAACCGGAACGATAAGCAAAATGTGAGTATACGCATCATTGCTAAGCGCGAGCTTCATCGTCGATAAACACGGCTGGAACCAGATGACTAACGATGCTGCGATCAAAAAATAGAATTCGATGTGTCTTGATCGCGGCGGCTTTTCGACTGAGTTCGTTGGTGCTTTGCTCACAGCGTTGCCTCGAGGTTACATAGGCGGAAGTGCGGATGAGGTTGTGGGCACATGTTCCAGCCTTGAATTCCCGACATTCTTTCCGCAGGTAGACACGCAATAAGATGGAGTGATCACCGTCAACACACTCCTGGGCTGCCTAAAATCAATGGTGGTGCTTCACACTGCTTTTTCGTTCAATCGTTGTGTCTTTCACATCACAAAAAGGAGATTCCGTTCGCGGTGGGATTACCGCATCCGCTTGGTTTGAAAAACCGCTTGGGACGATGTTCCCACCCTCAATCGCAATCGCTACGTAGCAGTAGTGAATGTCGTTTGCGACCCAGGTATCTTTGTAAGTGGTACCGCTGATCGGCGCTATAGTCACTCGCTGACAGTTAACGCAAGGAGACTTGTGCACGATCCCAGCATGACTTGCTTGAACCGGCCCCCCTTGAGTTCGATACAAGCAGTAGCGAACCTCCTTCGCATAGGGGCCGTTAGCCGACGAGCTGGCGTTCCACGACAGGCTCACACTATGTCTCCCAGCCGGCGAAGAAGATGCATCGTTCCCGGGCGGGTCTCCAGGCGGACACACTGAGACGTTGTTTGCGCCAACTGATTTTCCGGGCGTGTTCGCTTCTGGTATGTCGTGCAATTCAATACGATTGCGAGAGTTTGATTTTCGGTTACATGCATTGAGCATCAACAGCACACAAAGCCCCACCCCGATCGAGATGCCCACTGCCAACGATACGTGATGCTGATCCGTTTTCGACATATGCCTGTAACTTCCCCAACACACGGCTCCATCTTATGCCTGATCGTGCTGAATGCAAGAACCCGGATCGTGACTCCAAATAAATGCGTCTCGGAACACTCTTTTGGTCCGTCACCACTACCGGAGTTAACAGAACTACATTCCAAGCTCTCGAACATGTTCCCCACATAACAGAAAGGCGTGCCCAACTCGGCACGCCTTTCGTGTTAATGGAGGAATGATAATTTACGCGCTGATGCGTGAACTAGCTGACCGAGAACGCATCCACTTAGCTCCTACGCAGAACAGTCCCGCCAGGAAGAGGTAGGTTAAAGCGGTTCCCCCTTCTGGAACGGAGAAAGTAATGAATTCCTGAGCCGCGCGCTTACCCTGTCCGGCAGCGCAAATTGGTCCATTGCCGTTGTCGGGAGACAGAATAGTGAGGTTTGAGTATGCGCTCGCGAAGAAGTTCTGCTGCAAGAGACCAGCCAGCAATCCCCCCGGGTTGGTCGCGGTTCCAAAAATCAAATTGGAAAGGTCCGTGGTTGAGATCGGAACCCCGCTGCCGGCGTTCGTACTCGCAAGATAGTTCTTCACCGCCCCCCGGTCAAAAAGAGCCCAGAGTTCGAATGTAGCGACCACCTTGTCGTACGGCGTTGATGCGCTAAGGATCTGGCCGAAAAGGTAGCCCGCTGCGCCGTACAGCTGCGTATTGCTCGCCGCCACTCCCCTGGATATGTTCGTCGAAGTTATGTTGGAAAATGAGGTGACGGTAGCGTTCCAGGTGGAACCGGAATGTGTATCGCCGCCAAAATCATCGCAGATGATCGGAGTATTGGTGACGCCACCGACCGTTGCATAGTAAGGGCTCATGTAAATGCCGTCATACACATAGCCCGGCGGTGGACCAGTTAGGGTCACTGAAGTCTGGGCCAAGGCCGGTGGTCGCGAGGCAAATCGCCGCAATGGCAGCCAGAGAAGTGATTTGCACTGCTTTGTTCATGTCGTATTACTCCTCAGTTCTTTTCGAAGCGAGGGGGAGTTCTTCGACTCCAGCATTTCAGAAAAACTGAGGTCTAAAGCCAACGATGCTACTGTAGCGCGGAATTCAGCGCTGTCAAGAATGATAATTGTTGCAACCGGTTGCAAGTAGCTGCAAACACCTCGGATTCGAAGCCAAACTGCAACTTGGACGTGATGAAGCGCAAGTAAGTAGTTGATTCTCCTTGAGATCGTTATCCGGCTCACTGCTCACTGCAAGGGGCACTTTCTGGCAATGTACAAGCCGGCGTCGTTGGTTTAGTGATTATTCGAGAACTCATTTGAATCGGGAGACTTGTCCTTGAGTATGCCCCATCGTCTGGCATTCATTCTGGTCCTTATTCCCTTGTTTTTCACAGGTTGTTCCCGCGATCCTAACGTGCGCAAGCGGAAGCACCTTCAGAGCGGACTGCACTGCATAGAAAAAGGGGCTCTGAACGAGAATCTGTAAGAACACGCATATTACGCGGCTTTCTGCAAAGCGATGAATTCGGCCTTGGTGGCCGCCAAGCGTTGTGCCTTTAGGAGCAGGTAGTTCATATCGCGATATCC
>Ga0126373_10000147_pt1 | contig 47922 bp, 51 predicted proteins | sample PanSoiMetPlot_11_FD_92545 | JGI IMG/M metagenome (GOLD analysis project Ga0126373, IMG submission 92545) | Tropical forest soil microbial communities from Panama - MetaG Plot_11 | ecosystem: Environmental > Terrestrial > Soil > Tropical forest > Bulk soil | place: Panama | collected 2016-02-17 | reverse complement strand
TAGTGCGGTTGTTTGCGCGCACCCATGCGCGCCAGTCGAATCATTAACACGAGACGTATATCCTTGTTCCGGAAGAGTCCGGCGAGGTCAAGACAAACTATTATTATGCAGGAGCTTAGCCGGGAAAGCAAGGCATCGCCGATGATTCACGACATTGAACGCATGCCGACGTGAGGACCTCAAAGATGCAGGGGGCCGTCGGCTGTCATTCTGTTCCGACGACCGGATTCCAATGCCGTTTCTTATCCGCTGAGGTGGTCTGAGTTCGAAAATGTGAGTTTGCTCGACGGACTTCAGATTCTGAACACTCAAGAGCACCCTTCCTGCCGAGGTTAACCCGAGCCCGGTAGCAGATGTAAGGTCGTTTGAAAAGGCCTCGATGTCTGCCTCTGCTAAAGCTCCCGAGCCTTTGTCGTACTCGAACCATTGATGGGTGACGTCGGAATATACGCGGACAGTCGGACCATCGCATCGGAGAATTGCTGCATGAAAGGGGCCGCCGAATGAGACTCGCTCGCCCCGGAACTGCTTAAATTCGACTATCCCGCGCACAAGCCCGGCGGTGAAATTGTAACCACCGTTCAATCGAGATTTTCCATTTCTGGGCTAGCCAAGTAGCCCACATCGCGGATGTCCTCGTAAACGTGGCCCGATGTTAGCCAGCAGTCCTAGGCCTCGGACAATTACACAAAAGGGTCTGCGACCTAAGAAGCTCAATTATTCCGCAGCGCTTCCATCGGGTTGATCGATGACGCTCGGCGCGCCGGGATGTACCCCGACATGATCGCAACCAGTAGCAGCGCCACCGCCATTGCCAGATAGCTCGGGAAGTCCCACGGAGACGTCGCGAACAGCAAAGAAGCGATCGCTCTGGCGACGATGAACGCGATGAGCGTACCGATCACGATTCCAGCCAGCGCCAGCCGCAGCGTGTTGGCCAACACCTGTCGTTGTACCTGGCCCGCTGTTGCACCCAGCGCCATGCGGACGCCGATCTCCGGTCTTTGCCGGGTCACGGAGTAAGAGATCACACCGTAGATGCCAAGTGTCGCCAGGAGCAAACCCAGCCCCGCAAACCCGGCGACGAGGAGCATGAAAAAGCGGCGCGGCGAGACCGCACGATCGACAATCGTTCGAATCGGGCGGAATTCTGATGCCGGTTGATTCGGGTTCAGTTCGCGCAGCGCGCGCAGCACGGTCGGAGCCAGCGTCGAGGCCCGCAGGCTGCTACGTACCACGAGTTGCGCACGCGACGGTCCCTGTTGCGTGCAGGGATAGTAGACCTGCGCTCCCAAGGTGCTTTCGACACTCTCTTCGTGAACATCATCGACCACGCCAACCACGCGGTCTGGTTCATCGCCTCGCATCAGGATCTTGTTGACGGGATCTTCGCCGGGCCAGAATCGCCGGGCCATCGACGCATTAATAATGATCACTCGCTCGCTCTTCGGACCATCGGCCCACGTAAAGTCGCGGCCCTGCAAGCCCATGCCCATGGCGCGAATGAATCCCGGTGTAACGACGTACACCAGCGGCTCTGGCAGTTCACCCGGAGCGAAGACCTGTCCTTGGGGCACAGGCGTGTCCCAGGAGCGATTCGGGCCGAGAGGAAGATAGTCAGAGATGCCCACGGCTTGCACTCCGGGAACGGCTGAAACACGGTTGACAACCTGCTGGAAGATTGCTGCGCGTTTGGCGACCGAGGCTTCGTAGGTTGGAGCGCTATCATCGTATTCCACATTCATTGACGATGCGTGATCCGGCTCGAAACCAAGATCGACCTCAAGAACTTTGCTGAAGCTGCGTAGCAACAACCCAGCGCTCACCAGCAGTACGCAGGCCAATGCGACTTCGGAGATGACAAGAGCGGCGCGGATGCGCTCGTGCTTGCGGCCCAGGCCTGCTCCCGCGCCGGAGTCCTTGAGCAACTCTTGCAGATTGCCGCTGGCCATGCGCAGCCCCGGGAGCAGTCCGAAGATCATTGCGGTGAGGATCGCGACGAGAACGGTCCATCCGACCACTTGGCTGTCGATCCGCAAAGAGTTGAGGAGTGGGAGAGCTAATGATCCCTGGTGCGCAAGCCAGCGGATGACAGCGATCGCCAGTCCAAGGCCAAGGACTGCCCCCGCGCCGGAGAGGACGAGGCTTTCCATCAGGAGTTGACGGATAATGCGTCCACGGCTTGCTCCCAAAGCGCCACGCGTCGCAAACTCCTTGGCGCGCGCCGCCGATCGCGCCAGGAGAAGGTTTGAGAGATTCACGCCGGCGATCAGAAGAATTGTGCCCACCGCCAACCAGAGCGCGATCAGGGAGCGGCGAAGTTTGCCCGTGACGTAATCCTTTAGCGGCACGGGAACAAGGTCGCCCTTGTAGCGGCCCTTGCTCTGGGGGTATTTCAGGTTGAAATACATGTCCGGCGCGACGCGATTAGCATCAGCGAGCGCTTGCGCGACGGTGACGCCGGGCTGGAGACGGCCGATCAGCGTGACGATGTTGCCCCACATGCGTTCTTTGTCGAGACTCACAGGCAGAAAGAGGTCGGCTTTCGCACCGGGAGAGAATACCGCGCCGTAGTCGAAACTCTCCGGCAGCACTCCCACAACGGTGACTGGCGTGCCGCTCAACTCGATCGCCTTTCCAACGATGCTCGGATCAGAATGAAATTGTCTCCTCCAATACGCGTGGGCAAGGAGTGCGACCGGTTCGGCTGACGATCCTCCCACAAAAGCGCCCGAACGTGCTTCCTCCGGAGTGAACCAACGGCCCAAGATTGGCTGAACGCCCAGAACCTGGAAGAAATTTCCGATGACTTCCATGCCGGTCGCAGCCACTGGCTCACCGTGGCCGGTGAGTCGGAAATTCTCAGGGGTGGTGAAAGCCTCGTATCCGGTGACGTCTTGATAGGCACGACTCATGGTGCGGAATTCTTCATAGGCATCGGCGGAATAGGTGGCGCAAGACCATCCGCACTCGGATGGCGGTGGCGCGATCCATACGAGTTCGGTTGCGTGCGGGAATGGCAGCGGCCGCAAAAGGATGGTGTTGACGACGCTGAAGACAGCGACATTGGCGCCAATCGCAAGCGCGAGAATCAGCAGAGAAATGGCCGCGAAACCGGGATCCCGACCGAGGGTACGAATGGTATACCGCGCGTCGTGCAACAAGTCATTCGCGTAATCGGACAGCCGTCGACGCCTTTCAGTTTTCTGGCCGATTCTTTGACCGATCTGTTGTACGGTGCGGAGATCACCGAATTGTCGCTCCGCTTCTTTGCGCGCGGCATCCGGTGCCAAGCCTTGTCGGATGAGATCTTCTGTTTTCGCTTCGAGGTGGAAGCCCAGTTCCTCCTTTACATCGGACGCCGGGTCAGGACCGAAAAACCGCGCATAGCGCCGCCAGAACGGAGTGGTTGTCATCAGGCCTCCTCCGGTTCCGGCAGACGCGTCGTAGCCAGCACCTTGGCTACAGCCACAGCGTACGCCTCCCATGTTTTGACTTCCTGACGTAGACGACGCCGACCCTCGGACGTGAGCCGATAGAATTTCGCTTTGCGGTTGTTTTCGGAAAGACCCCACTCGGCAGCCAGCGATCCCTTGCTCTCAAGACGCCACAGAGCGGGATAGAGAGTGCCCTCTTCTACGAGAAAGGCATCATTACTTTGCCGTCGGATGAAGCTGGTGATGGCGTAGCCGTGAAGTGGTCCCCACACCAGAGACTTCAGGATGAGAACATCGAGAGTGCCGCGCAGAAATTCTAGCTTTGCTGGATCCATTGCTTCCCCTTGAGTGGCAAGGGGAAGCGTCTCATGGCTCCCCTGTGAACACAAGGGGAGAAAATGATTTTTTCTCCAAGGCAACATAACATTGCTCACAGAGACTCGAATCGCCAGTCAAACAACGGAAGGTACACGAAAGACTAGCCATGCACTTATCCACCAAGCTTCTTATCGCCATTCTTATAACGTTCCAAGCTTGTGTAGGGGTGGATGCCTTGGTCCGCCCCCGCGAGGGCGAAGCCGAGCGGGCTGTACTGCTCCACTTCGGAGTGGCACGTCTGGCCACAGCGCAAAAACTGCGGACAGTCCAGAACAACACCATCATTTCGCCAGAGTTCCCCAAGGCCGATCTGACCTTTGGCCCCGACTTCCATTACATTGGCGGGCAGCAGGTCAACCTGTACGGCATGGCCGACGCTGAGCAGCATCTGTTTGTTAAGGAGAGCCACAATGGCGTGATCGACGCTTTCTACTGGGTGCAGTTCGAACATCGCGTTCCGAGTGACACTCATACCTACAACTACCCGGCTGACCACACCACCGATATCGGTGGCTTGAATTTCGTCTATGACGCAAAGAGCTGGCCGGACTATGCGGTCATGCAGATGGAAGACCCGCAGTCAGATGGAGCCGCGATCTGCCATCTTGCTGTAAAAAACAACATGAAATTTCCCCAGCGTGCCGCACGCATACGAATGTTTCACCTGCCCACGCCAGACCGGCGGACAGAACTGATGATCATCTATGGAGAGGTCTTGCCGGAAGACTCCGCTGTCCCTCTCCGAAAAGAGGGTGTCGACCTGATGAAGGAGTCTTCGGCCTATGCCCAAAAGCTGCTCGAAAACCTGAAGAGCCAGCTGACAATCCGCACAAAGTAATCTGCCGAAAATAGGAAGGCACAGATTCCCTGTGGTCCTCTGTGCCCGCTGTGTGAAACGATCCTTCAAGCTACAGCTTCTTCTTTCTCTGTCCGCCTGCCCGCGCTCGACTTTCCGAGAAACTTAAGCAGCGCGGCATTGACTTCCTCCGCGTGCGTCCATGCGACATTGTGCGGGCCATCCTTAATCGCTACCAGCTCAGCTCCCTTTACCAGCTTTGCCGTGCGTTGCCCCGCTGCGGAAAAAGGCACGATTCGATCTGAGTCGCCGTGAATTACCAGCGTTGGGACATCGATTTTGGCGACGTCTTTGCGGAAATCCTCATGCCATGTCGGAACGCATGCGAGGCTCGCATGGGCCGACGCGATTGCGGCGGTGTTCCAACTCGCCTGAATCGCCTGCTCACTGACGCGCTTTCCCAGGTGAACGTCGGTGTTGTAGAAGTTCTTGAAGAACTCGGTGAAGAACGCATAACGGTCGGCTGCGACCGCTTTCTTGATTCCCTCAAACACCGCACCATCGACGCCCTCCGGATTGTCGCCGGTCTGTAGCAGGTAGGGAGGTACACCGCCGATGATCACTGCCTTGCTTACAAGCTTCGATCCATATTTCCCGATATAGCGTGCCACCTCACCGCCACCCATAGAGAAGCCCACCAGCACAAAATCCGTGAGCTTCAGTTGAGTGACAACCTGATGCAAGTCCTCCGCAAACCTGTCGTAGTTGTAACCCGTGGTCGGCTGGCTCGATTTCCCGAATCCGCGCCGGTCGTATGCAATCACTCGATACCCCGCCTCGAGTAGCACTGGCACCTGCTTTTCCCACGATGCGCTGCTGAGCGGATAGCCATGAATCAGCACGACAGGCTGTCCGGAACCATGGTCTTCATAGTAGAGATGGATGGAAGTGGAATTCTCTTTTCCGACATCGACGTATGACATGGAGCGCCTCCTGGCAATTTGTGAAAGGAAGAAGTTAGCTGGTTAGTTGGAGACTGTACTGGCTCAGTAGATGGTATACCTGCCGGCTAGGTTTCGTCTGCAAGGCAACTCCCGACAACCCAGTCGTTCTCCTGCTAGACTCAAGGGTTTGGGAGGCAGCACGTGCAAGCGGTATACATCCTCTCCGCAGTTCGTACCCCAATCGGCAAATTCGGCGGTTCGCTCGCCTCGCAGACTGCCGCCGATATCGGCGTGGTCGCGGCCAAAGCAGCAATTGAGCGCGCTGGTGTGCATCCTGAGCAGATCGAAGAGACCATCTTCGGCAATGCACGCCAGGCCGGAGGCGGGCCTAATCCTGCACGCCAGATTTCCGTCCGCAGCGGTGTACCGCAGGAAGTTCCGGCGTTCACTGTGAACAAAGCGTGCGCCTCGGGCATGAAGTCGATAGCTCTTGCCTACCAATCGATCCTGCTCGGGGATTCAAGCTGCGTTCTCACAGGCGGCACCGAATCCATGTCGCGCCTACCTTATTACTTGGACGGCGCGCGCTGGGGATACCGCCTTGGCAACCAGCAATTGGTCGACGGCATGTACCAAGACGGATTTTTCTGTCCGCTAGCCAAGATGGTGATGGGAGAAACCGCCGAAGTCCTCGCCGAGCAGTACAAGATCACGCGCGACGAGCAAGATGAATTCTCACTGACATCTCAAACCCGCGCAGCCAGGGCCATCGCAGCTGGACGCTTCGATGCAGAAATTGTTCCCGTCACCGTCGAGAGCAAGAAGGGGACCACGAGCTTCGCGCGCGACGAGCATCCCTTTCCCGACCCGAGTCTCGAGAAACTTGCCAAGCTTCCTCCCGTCTTCTCCAAAACCGGGACCATCTCTGCGGGCAATTCGTCAGGCATTACCGACGGCGCCGCCGCAATGGTGATCGCCAGCGAATATTTCGTGAAGCAGAACAACCTGAAGCCGCTGGCCCGAATGGTTGCGGTGACTTCCGCAGGAGTCGATCCGCGCACCATGGGAATCGGTCCGGTTCCTGCGATCCGGAAGCTCGAAGACAAGCATGGCCTGCGCCCACATGAATTCGGCCTGATCGAACTCAACGAGGCCTTTGCTGCCCAGGTTCTTGCCTGTGACCGTGTGCTGAATTTCAACCGCGACCGTCTCAACGTGAACGGGGGCGCCATCGCTCTGGGTCATCCCATCGGGTGCACCGGCACGCGCATCACCGTCACCCTGCTGCACGAAATGCTGAAACGCAATACGAAAAAGGGTGTAGCCACGCTATGCGTGAGTGGCGGGATGGGCATGGCGATCGCTCTCGAGAGTGTGGCCTAGTGACCTATGACCGACAGTCCACTATTTCGAGTCGCGCAACCCGACGACGTCGAACTCCTGCTCGACTTCATGGAAGCACTTTATACCCTGGACGGCTATGGTTACGATCGAGAGAAGGCTCGTACCGCTCTCAAACCGCTGCTCGGAAACTCTGCCCTTGGCCGTGCTTGGTTCATCCTGGAGGGAGTCTCGCCAGTTGGTTATGCGGTCTTGTGCTTCGGGTACAGCCTCGAATGGCTCGGACGGGATGCTTTCGTCGATGAGATCTACCTCCGTGAGGAATATCGTGGCCGCGGCTGGGGCAAGAAGACGATGGCTTTCCTGGAAGATGCAGCCCGCGAGTTTGGAGTAAGGGCTCTCCATCTCGGGGTCGTGGAAGGTAACGACACGGCGTTGCGCCTCTATGAGGCGATTGGATTCCATAAACACACGAGCTCTTTCCTGTCAAAGTGGATCGCCTCGGATTTCTCCAAGCCTCCATCAAGACCCAGACATTAGCCCGATTCCGCGACACAAAAACCCGAGCGTCTGCTATGCTTTTTCCGCTTTCGCCCCAGCGATGCCTGTTCCGTTGCACATCGTGAACCTGGAGGAGATGTCATGATTCGCCCCCTCAGCCTTGCCGGTTGTCTATTTGCGGTTGTTCTCTCTACCCACTTCGCATGGGCACAAACGGAATTCTCCGCCGAAGTATTCGACAACCAAAAGCAGGAGCCCCAAGCCAAAATCTACTTCGGAAAAGACAAAATACGATTTGAGCCCGGCAAGAAAGACGCCCGTGGCGGAGGCGCTCTCATCACGAATCTGGCGACCCAGAGCTCCACCGTCGTGATGGATCAACAGCACATGTACATGGAACTGCCGGCCCAGGTGGCGGCACAGCGGAACACGTTTCATTTCTTCCGCACGGGTGACGTCGATAGTGCCTGCTCCGACTGGCTCGCGCAATCCTGGAATAAAGGCGGAACCTGCCACAAGGTGGGCAACGATACGGTGAACGGACGGAGCACAGTGAAGTACGAAGGCACAAATTCACACGGAGAGTCTGGCACGGTCTGGCTCGATCCCAAACTCCGCTTTCCGGTGAAATGGGAAGGCAAGAACGGAAGCGGCGAGCTCCGCAACATTCAGGAAGGCTCACAGCCGTCCAGTCTGTTTGAAATCCCATCCGGCTATACCAAGTTCGACATGGGAGCGATGATGAAGCAGCAGTCCCAATAGTACGCGGTTGGCACAGATTGTCTGGCGGCTAAGCCACAGCCAGCCGCCGCTACGCAAATCTCTACTCAATGCGGCAAAAGGGCCGTTAGAGTACAAGATTTCGCCGGCGGCTTCCCTCGGATTGCAGCGTGCAGTTGTGAACACTATACTGGCCGGTAGCTCTTACTACATGCAATGTCCTTATCCGCGGTGATCGTCGATGACGAGCAGCTTGCCCGAGACGAACTCGCTTATCTTCTGAAAAACGCCGGCGACATTGAGGTCGTGGCTCAGGGCAAAAACGGGCTCGAAGCCGTCAATCTCATCAAAGAGCACAATCCCGACTTGGTATTCCTCGATGTGCAGATGCCGGGGCTGGATGGCTTCGGCGTAATCAAGAAATTGCTCGACAAGAGAGTCCCGCTGCCCAAGATCGTTTTCGCGACAGCATTCGATCAGTACGCGGTGAAAGCGTTCGAGGTGAACGCGGTGGACTACCTCCTGAAGCCCTTCGACAAGAAGCGCGTGGCGCAAGCGATTCAGAAAGCCCGCGCCCAGCAGGATGCAAATGCCGCGCCCGGCGAGAAGTTCGAAACCCTGGTGCGGATGCTCGAGTCGCAGAAGCAGCCCGCCTCAAAGGTCCTTCTCAAGGCCGCAGGCCGAATGTTGCTTGTCGACCAGAAAGACATTTGCTACGCGTGGATTGAAGACGGCGTGATCACAGTCGTGACTGCGGGAGCAGCAGGCATGGAAGGACAATCCAACTGCCGGACGCTGGAAGAGCTCCTGGACAGTCTCGACACGAATTTGTTTTGGCGGGCCCACCGCTCGTACCTTGTGAATATCAACCGCATCCGCGAGGTCGTACCCTGGTTCAAGAGCTCGTATCAATTGCGGATGGACGACAAGAAGCAGACCGAGATCCCGGTCAGCCGCGCTCAGACCAGGCGGCTTCGGGAACTCTTCGGACTTTGAAGCGCGTCGGCGGACCTCAGCTGGTCCCTCCGCCTGACCGCGGTTCTCAACATCCGCTACTTCCACCCGCTGCCCGGTGGCGTGCCATACGGGCTCGGCTGTTTCTGTCAGTTCGTCGATCATTATTCCCGTGTACATAACTGTCGTTTCCAACCCGTCTCTTTTCAAAAAGACCGGAAACGGACGTAAGAGAGTCGCCGCCCTCCGGCGTTGGGGAAGGGCTTACACAGCCAGAGCTTCCAGAGCCGTTCGGTCGCTGATCACCAACATCGGTCCATCCATCCGAGTCAAGTGTTTCTTTCTATACCTGCGCGCCGGGAATTGTCCATCCAAGTACCGCGCGGCTCGATTCGAACTTTATAATGTAGGCAGATGGCGCGAGGTTGGGAGAGTAAGTCCGTCGAAGCGCAGCAATCCGAAGCATTGCAAAAGTCTTCGGAAGTCCGGCCCAGGATGTCCGCCGAAGCCGCTGCCCGCGCGCGGGAGCGCGAAACACTTCGCTTGGCCCGGCAAAGAGTGCTCCAGCAACTGGAGAAATCACAGAACATCCGGCATCGATCTCTGTTGGAAAAGGAATTAGCTGACCTAGACCAGAAATTGGCTTCGACTGGATCCAGTTAGGCCAACGTCCTTTTCCTTCTGTCACGTATAATGTTGGTTTTATGACAGCCTACGTTTACGTGTCTCTTAAGAAAAGTGTTCTTGATCCTCAGGGAAAGACGATTCAGGGCGCGCTCAAGAAAATGGGCTACAAAGGCCTCGACAGCGTCCGGCAGGGAAAGTATTTCGAACTGACGCTCGACGGAGGCTTGTCCCGGGAGGAAGCCCAGTCCGAAGTCGAACGGATTGCCCGCGAAGTCCTGACCAACCCCGTCATCGAAGAGTTCCGTTTCTCCCTGGCCGAGTAATCAGGGCCTCAGAGGTAAAACCATGTGCGGCATCGTGGGTTACGTCGGCAAGAAAAGCGTCGTTCCCGTCATTATCGAAGGTTTGCGACGGATGGAATACCGGGGTTACGACTCAGCCGGTATCGCCGTATCGGGCAATGGAAATGGTCTCGAGGTTCGCCGCGCGGAAGGCAAGCTGCGCAATCTGGAAGAAGCCATCCGCCAGAAGCCGCTGCATGGGACCTATGGCATCGGCCACACCCGGTGGGCCACTCACGGACGTCCTACCGAAGAGAATGCCCATCCTCACCGCGATTGCACCGGCAAGATCGTCGTCGTGCATAACGGCATCGTGGAAAACTATCTCAGCCTCAAAAAGAAGCTGACGGAAGAAGGCCACAAGTTCACCACCGAGACAGACACTGAGATCATTGCGCACCTTGTCGAGAAGTACTCCGCGCCGAGTAATGGTCATCGTCCTTCCCTTGAAGAGGCTGTGCGCAGAACTGTGAAGCAGTTATCGGGTGTCTTCGCGCTGGCCGTGATTTCAACTGACGATCCCAACAAGATCGTGGCGGCGCGGAATGGCCCGCCGGCCGTCATTGGGCTAGGAAATGACGAGTATTTCGTCGCTTCCGATGTGCCCGCGCTTCTTCCGCACACGCGCGACATCTTTTTCCTCGCCGACGGCGACTTGGCGATTGTTACTTCTGAGGGCGTGCAACTGACGGACTTCGACGGCCAGCCGGTTGTTCGCCACCTGCAGCACGTTACCTGGGACCCGATCCAGGCCGAAAAAGGCGGTTTCAAGCATTTCATGCTCAAGGAAATTTATGAGCAGCCCCGCACGGTTCGGGAAACCACGTTGGGGCGCGTCTCGCAGGACACCGGACAGGTTTTCCTCGACGAGATGCAGATCACCGAGGCCGAATTCCGCGCAGCGAGCAAGATCAACATCATTGCCTGCGGAACCAGTTGGCATGCCGGGCAGGCTGGCAAGTTCATGATCGAATCGCTGGCGCGAGTACCCGTGGAGGTCGACTACGCCAGCGAGTGGCGTTATCGCAACCCCATCGTCGAACCCAACACCATCACCCTGGTGATTTCTCAGTCGGGTGAAACGGCCGACACCATCGCAGCTCAGCGGGAGGCCAAGGCGAAGCGCTCAAAGACACTTGCCATCTGCAACGTTGTTGGATCGATGATTACTCGCGAAGCGGCCGGAACGGTCTATACGCACGCCGGCCCTGAGATTGGCGTTGCCTCGACCAAGGCGTTCACGGGGCAACTCACTGCGCTTTACATCTTCGCCATGTATCTCGCGCAGGTGCGTGGTGTCATGCCTCTGGAAAAAGCTCGCGCAGCCATGCTGGAACTGACGCGCATTCCCGCAAAACTCGAGAGTATTCTCGCCCACGATGAAGCTTGTGATGAGCTCGCGAAAAAGTATCAGAAGGTGCATGATTTCCTGTTCCTCGGCCGTGGCATTCACTATCCGATCGCTCTCGAAGGCGCGCTGAAGCTGAAGGAGATTTCTTATATCCACGCAGAGGGATATCCCGCGGGCGAGATGAAACACGGGCCGAACGCGTTAATCGACGAGAACCTGCCGGTAGTTGTGATTGCAACGCGCGACCTCAACAATGCCGATGCCGTCCTGCGCTATGAAAAGACGATCTCGAACCTCAAAGAAGTAAAAGCCCGTTCGGGCGTCGTGATCGCTCTGGCTACCGAAGGCGACGAGGAAATCAAGGAATCGGCGGACCACGTCTTGTACATTCCGCCTGCTCCTGAGGAGTTGTCGCCGATTCTGGAGATCGTTCCACTACAGTTGCTGGCCTATCACATTGCGGTCCGTCGCGGATGCGATGTGGATCAACCCAGGAACCTGGCAAAATCCGTTACCGTGGAATAGTTCGCGGTGGCTTGGGTCCACAGAAACTACTCGGGATTCGTGCGATAACTCCAGAGCGTCGCAGTCTGCTTCTGTAATTGTACGAACGACGAAGCCGGTGCGGGCTGTGCAATGGCAGGCTCGGAGTTTGCCTGGAGCACTGCCGCTTGTATGAGATGATGCGCCGGCGCCAGCGAGCATGCCGGATCCGTTGCCTTGGCATTGGCAGTGAGAAGAAAAGCCTGACAGCGACATCCGCCGAAGTCTTCCCCGCGGCGATCGCAACTGCGGCAAGGTTCGGGCATCCACTCTTCGCCGCGGAACTTGCGGAATGATTCCGATTCCTGCCAGATCCATTCCAAGGACTTCTCGCGCACGTTCTCGAATGACAATTCGGGAAGTACTTCCGCAGCATGGCATGGCAACACTTTGCCGCATGGATTGACCAGTATCAATCTTCGTCCCCAACCTCCCATGCAGGCTTTCGGATACCTGGCGTAGTAGTCTGGGACAACGGAGTCGATGCGGATACGTCCGGCGAGCCGTTTCTCGGTTTCGGCAATGATTGCAACTGCATTTTCCACTTGCGCCCGAGTGGGCATCAGTGCCGCGCGATTCTGAAGTGCCCAACCGTAGTACTGCGTATGCGCAATCTCGACGCGTTCTGGCTCGAGTTGCTCGATGAAGGAGATCATATCGGCCAGATGATCCAGATTCTGCCGGTGCACCACGAGATTCACCGTGAAGGCGATCCTGTGCTTGCGGATCGCGCGGGACAGTTCGATCTTGTGCGCGTGCGCCTTCGCACCAGCAATCCAGTTAGCAGCATCTTCCCGCGAGTCCTGAAAGCTAACCTGGATGTGATCAAGCCCAGCCTCGACGAGCATCTGCAAGCGCTGCTCGTTCAGTCCGATACCGGATGTAATGAGATTCGTGTACAGTCCCGCGGCACGCGCCGCAGCGATCAAGTCGGTCAGATCGGCTCGAGCCAGCGGTTCACCGCCGGTGAAATGCGCGTGCAGCACTCCAAGCGTTCCCGCTTGCCGGAAGACACTGATCCATTCCTCTGTCGTAAGTTCGTTGGACGCAACAGCCATCTGCAGCGGGTTGGAGCAATAGACGCAGTGCAGAGGGCAGCGGTGCGTGAGTTCGGCGATGAGGGCGAGAGGGTTGAAAACCATATGATTGATAGAGACGTATCTTGCTAAGTCTCTTGCCGATAGCGCTCCGAGATCCGGCTCTCCAATACGCCGAATGCAGGAGACGTTGCAACAACGTCTCTACATTAATAATCTACGATGCGCCTCTTCTGCAGTTGCTCCAGGAACGTGCTGATGTCGACACGGATCTTGGCGGGATCCGTCTTGCCGAACTCCTTCTGCAAGTCTGCCACAATCTCTGCAAATGTGCGTTGACCGTCGCAACACTCGAGAACTTGTCGTCCCGTTCCTTGCAGCTTGATTGCGCCTTCGGGGAACAGGATCATGCGGCTGTCATCGGTTCCACCGGCCGATGGCGCAGCCCAGCGAGTTCCGGTCGCGAGCCGCGGACGAGAATCGTCATTCGGTGGAGGCATATTGCTCCTCGATCCGGAATGCTCCAGGCGGAGGCCATGCGGGCTGCACATATGCGAAGTACAAGGCATCGAGCTGGGCCCAGAGAATGTCGCACTTGTCGCGCAGCGCTTGAATCGCAAGCTCCTGCTGCTCGCGGGTCTGGGCATTCTCGTATACATACTCAGTAGCGAACTTCGCATCCTCTGGCGCTTGCGTCAGTCGTGCTGTGAAGTAGTCCAAGCCTCCGGACAGCCACGGATAATGCTGGCGCAGCTTCTCCATCCGCAGCGAGATCAGGTCGCGCGAGAACAACTCGGTGAGCGACGACGCAACGGCTTCCAGCAGGCTGCGATTACGAACGATGTGCAGATACTCATTCACGGCAAACCTGGTGGCGGGAAGAATTCCGGTTCCCGCCCGAACCTGGTCAGGCTTTAAGCCCGTGGCTTCGGCTAACTTCAACCATCGTTTGATGCCGCCTTCGCTGGTTGCGTCGCCATCGTGATCGATGACGCGCTTGCGCCAGGCACGGCGGAACGCAGGATCGGGACCTCGCGACAGGATGATGGAATCCTTGATCGGAATACTGCTCTGGTAGTAGTAGCGATTCAAGGCCCAGGCTTGCAATTGGCCGCGCGTGAGTTGGCCTTCGTGCATCATCAGGTGGAAAGGATGTTTGTGGTGATAGCGTTCCTCACCAACGGCGCGGAGGGCAGAACGCAGTTCGTCGAAGGACAGCAACGTGTCTGTCTTTTCGTCTAGAGCTCGAAGTGCCATCCATCCTCCGCGATTTCCCAGCCGGCGTCGCGCACCTGGCGATGCTCGGGCGAATCCTCGTTCAGCATGGGATTCGTGTTGTTGATATGTATATAGATTTTACGTGGGTACTTGAGATGCGCCAACTGCGCGAGACTTCCGCCAGGCGAGGAGACTGAAACGTGTCCCATCTGCTGGGCCGTTTGTCCGCTGCCTTGAATGCGGATCAGTTCGTCGTCGCTCCAGAACGTGCCATCGAAGAGGAGGACATCCGCGCGTTCTAGTTCCGACAACAACTCATCCGTAATTTGCGGAACTGCAGGCAGGAACGCGAGTTTCTTCCCCGAAGGAGCTTCGATAAGCAATCCAAGCGAGGCTTCTTTGGGATCCGATCGCCAGAGTCGCTTCGATGGAACGTAGGCAGGAAAGTGATTCCCAAGAGAAAGAACTCGGCATCGAGGACAAGATTGGTTATGAGAAGAACTGTGCAACGGAAACCATTCGTTCGGCGAGATCGAACTCCAGGAAAGCTGTCCTTCAACGCGCTGCAACATAGCGAACATTGAGTTGTCCTCGACGATGTGGCGAACCGAGCTGCTGGAGTAGATATGCAGCGGCTGCAGTTCCCGCATCAACAGCAATCCGAGGATGTGGTCAATGTCGGCGTTCAGCAGGATTGTGCCGCAAATCGGAGAATGTCGCGTGCTATTGTCCCTGGGATGAGGATGAAGTTCGGGTGTGGACTCGATTTGCGAGCGCAGGTCGGGAGAAGCTCCTAGAAGAAACCAGTGTTCCGCGTCAGCGCTGATCGCGAGTTGGGCTTGAGTGCGGGCTTTACCGAGCAACGTTCCGGCTCTAACAGAGCGGCAGTTGGGGCAGGCGCAATTCCATTGGGGGAAGCCTCCGCCAGCGGCTGAGCCAAGAATTTTGACCTGCATTTAAGGGAGTGTAGCAGCGGGGAGTTTGTTTCTTGGAGGATTGCTGTTTAGTAACTCCCCTTCCTCCCGGCTACTGAAATGAGAGATCTGGGGGGAAATCCCACGAAAGATCCTGGGCTGCAATAACTTACGGGTAAAATCTTGAGCCACAAGGATTTATCGTTATCATGATCACGGCTTCTCAACCCCGAGATCAATAGTCAATAGGATCGAACAGGCTACGAACCAGAGTCAAGCAAATACAGGCGAATTTTGTTGGTCGGGTTTCCCGCTTCGGGAAATCAATCTCGGACCTGATGCCACTAATCCAGTGCACTGGCCTCGGCCTGCGCGTCCGGTGTGAATCACCCTCGGCTGCATCGTTGGAATGACTTATCGAGTACAGACGGGGAAGGAAATAACGAGGACCGCCACCTCTCAGGTAAGAGACGATTCGTAGAGGGCGGCGCAATGGTCATCCCTAATCACACCACCTGCAACTTATGACAGTTGCTCATCCGTCCGGGCGAAACTCAAATTGTCTTTCGCAATCAGGAGGACAGACGAGTGAAAAAAATAGCCGCAGTGGTGTTGATAACGGGATCGTGGATGCTGAGTGGAACGATAGCGCGTGCACAAACAACGCCGGCCGAGAAGGACAGTACTCACGTTATCAGCGATCAGGATCTGAACCTGCTGCGTAAAGATCTTCGTTCGAAGAGAAAGCAGTTAATCGCGGCGAACTTGAAACTGACAGACACGGAAGCGACAAACTTCTGGCCAGTCTACGACAAATATGTACAAGAGTTGATTGCGATCAACGATAAGAAATTCGCGCTGATACAAGACTACGCAGATAACTGGGGAAAGATGACGAGTGAGCAGTCTTTGCTGTTCTCCCGGCAGTGGTTGGATATGGATATTCAGACAGCCCAGTTGCGGCAGAAGTATGTGCCGATTGTGGCCAAGGTACTGGATGGGAAGAAAACAGCAACATTCTTTCAGTTAGACCGCCGCATTGCGATGATGCTGGAGTTGCAGGTGTCATCGCAGATGCCGCTGGTACAGGAACAGGATCGATAGCCCCCGGACGATAACGAAAGCTTCCTGGTCTTATGGGGAGGCCCCGTTCTGGCGGCTTTTGCCCCGTGCGCTTCTACGAGGGGCATCGCTATCCTCCGACACAAGCGGACTTACCCAGACTCGAGCCGTGGAAGGAGCCAATGGGGCCTGGGAGTGGTACTCTCACTCGACAGGCGTGTCGGGAGCCCAGCACATACGGGAGCCCAGCACATAGAGGATCAATCGCTCAGAGGAGAGCCGTGTTGCCCGGAGATAAATGTTGCGGAACGGCGTGCCAGTAGATGGCTGTGCCCGCGAATCCAAAGAGCCTCAAGCGGCGGTCGGACCCTTCCGAGATCCACTAGCAGTCGCTGTTTCCTGCTGTGTAGCAAACATGCCAGACGCTGGCAAACTTGACAGTTCATATCAGCTTGTCGTTCGCGAATCATAGATAGGAACAACACTAGCGTGTGTAACCCCTCAGAGTAACTGTCTGATGGTTGTCGCTAGAGGAGGAATACGATGCCTTATACCACTATCCAAAGATGGCTGGTATTCGCTGCAAGCTTGTTTTGTGCTCTGTCCGTTTCGGCGCAGGATGGCAAACTACGGGTCCAGGTAGTGCCAAAGCAGGCATATATTTTCGTCGACGGGACTCCGTTCGGGGATGGCTCGCGAACCATCAAAATCGCATCAGGCCATCACACCGTTGCCGCGTACAACTATGGATTCACGCCGCAGACGCGCGAGGTTACGGTTGAGCCGGGAACTGCTGCCAGCGTGGAGTTCAAACTCGATCCGGTCGCGGGAGAGGTGAAGGGACCGTGGGGACGAATTCAAATTGAAGGTGCGCCACGCGCCGCGGTGCTGCTGAATGGAAAGACTCCAGAGTACTTTGTTGGACACGGAGATGAGTTCAACCATGGTGCTTTTTTCCTTCCTTGTTGCGTTCAGCAACTGGTAGTTCCGGCTGGGACATACCCGGTTACCATCGTGAATAAAGAGAAGACCGTATGGTCGGGAACAGTAAAGGTTAACGCCAACGAGCGCGTGATTATTAATGCGGCGAAAGGCACACAGAAGGTGAAACCGTGGCCCGATGGCAACAGTCTCGGATCTCTGCCAAGATTCAAAGCGGGCACAGCCAGCGCCTCGGTCGCGGTTGCCCCTGTTACTGGAAGCCTTACCGCGAATGGAACCCAGATCAACTGCGGCGATTCTACAAATGTCAATTGGACCACGGCCGAGACGGTGGAAAGAACCATCACGGCTGGAAGCGAAGCCGTGAAGCAGCCACCGCCCTCGGGCGAGGCTACGTATAAGCCGCTTCAGACGACGACCTACACTCTCCAGGCCTCCGGCCCAGGTGGGACGGTGACGTCGGACGCGACGGTAAATGTGAACACTGCTGTGAAGAGTTCCTTGCAAGCCTCACAGGGTGAGATTCGGTACCGCCGAATTGGAGACAAAGTTCTGGAGCAAGGTTCGAGCAATCTCGCGTGGACCACGTCGAACGCCAGTTCGGTTTCCATTGATCCACTCGGGTCCGTGACGCCGAATGATTCGCGCACGGTGAAGGCCGAGCCGAAACAACAAGGGAATGGCTCGGTGAATGAGACACAGACTTATACGTTGACCGCCAAAAATGAGTGTGGCGGATCGGACACGCAGACTGCAACGGTTCGGATCGTCGGCTCCATCGAACCCATTCCGGAGGTAACCCTGTCCAGTGTCTTCTTTCCCACTGGGTATCCGACCAAGAGCGAACCCGATGGCGGTTTATTGCCGAGTCAGCAGGAAGTACTGGCCCGCACCGCTACGGCATTCAAGGCATACCTTGAGTATGATCCGGATGCGCGGCTGACCATTTTAGGAAATACAGACGAACGGGATTCCAGGGCTCGGAACCAGTCACTTAGTCAGAGGCGTGCGGACCGCGTGAAGGAGTATCTGACAAAATTGGGTATTCCCGAATCCAAAATCGAGGCGGTCGCTCAAGGGAAGGAACATCCCCTCGACAACGCGACAATCAAATCGTTGCACGAACAGAATCCCAACAAGCCTCCCAAATCACTGGGAAGCTTCCAAGACCTCGTTTGGGCATACAATCGCAGAGTGGATCTGGTATTGCAACCGAAAGGGACGCAATCCACGCAGTTCTACCCTGGCACTGCTCCGGAGGCCAAACTGTTGTTCGATAGGGGATGGCCTGAAGGGAAAGACATTGTTACGCTCGCAGCGGAGAAAGAGTCTCTTCCCACGAACTCAGGTTCTGACGATAATCAGAAATAGCAAGAAAGAGATGGGCAGAGGGAGCCCCCACGGGGTCTCCCTCTTTTCTTGTGTGCCGAGCATGTTCGACAGCTTGGAGGTGCAAGTCCTCTTCACCACCCAAGCCGTGTTCTTCCCCGAGTCGATCTCGCGCATTACAGCAATCTTCAACTCACGGGGATACTGTTGTCGGGGCACAAACATTTTCTCCTCCGTTCAATGTAATTTTCCCCTTAAGTTTGTGTCTCATTTTTGGGGCGCACTCCAGATCGTCCCCCCAATCCCGATTTCTCGTGGAAACCGATAGCGCCCAGAAACTGATACTCGCACTCGTGAATGCGTTCTCCCAGTCAGATTACGAGCAAGCCCATGGGGCGCAGTTCTGCTGCAGAGTTCGCAGTTCCTCTTTGGTCAGGCTGAACTTTTCGATGTCTTTGATTTCCTGCAGTGGGGTGAGCACGTTGAAGTCAGAACCAAAGAGGAACCGCTTCATTCCAATTCTCCGCATCTGTTGCAGGACAGCGACAGCTTCCTCCGGCGTTCCGTCCGGAGCAGGCACGTAAGAGACATCGAACAGCACGCGCGCTGTAGCGGGGTCGTTTTCGGCGATGTGGTCGGCGAATGTGCGCAGCACAGCGAGGTTGTTGCCGTCTTGCTGAGGTAGGCCACCCCCGGCATGGGCGATCTGAACCCATGAGGAGCCGGCGCTGGGTAGTACGTTTTGGATGAAGAGTTCGGCCTCCGCGGCACCGAACTTGCCGCCCCCAACATGAATCATAATGGGGAGCCCCTCCTGAGCGGCGGCCGCAATCACTTTGGCGACTTGACCACGCTCTCTGGCACTTCGGATATTCACGGCGGAAGCAGTGAAGTGCAGCTTCAATCCGACCAACTCATGACTCCCACGCCAGTGGCGGATCTCGTCAATGGCGGACTCGGCCAGAGGATCTACGGAGAGAAATCCCACCAGGCGCAGGGGATATAGTGCGACCTGAGCGGCAGTGAATTCGTTCTCTCGCCGAGTCATTAACGCGAGTTCGGCGGGCTTTAGATGCAATGACGGCAATCCGTAAAGATAGGCACAGGAGAGAATCACTCCCTTCGAAACGCGCCCTTGATCGAGGGCTCGTATCGCATCGGTGGCGAAGACCGCGGGCGGGTCATTGGACGGCAGACACTCTCCCACCAGTCCGCAAAGATGGGGTGAGGCCAGGTGCATGTGGTGATCCGCACGCCAGACAGATTGGTTTAAGGATTGGCCTTGCTTCGCTATTAAGGTAGGTGCCTCCAGGATGGACAGCGTGGGTAACAGGAACCAGAGCGCAACAATTTTCAGGAAGGTACTTCGAGGGAGGCGCATGGCGGAGAATTATTGCACGTCGCGGAGTGCATGAGGTTGTTAGGCCAGGCATCTCCCAGCGGGCTGTCAGCCATCCTCAAAGTGATGTCGACCGCATCGGAGATTGTCGAGGTGCTTAGGTGGGACCGTCTAGCTGGCGGCGAGGCGCCGAGCGTTGTTGCGGGCCTGCGATGGCCGGGCATCCGGCCATCTTGAGATCCGTTTTCTTAATCATTTCATGCCACAAGGAATCCGGATTGGCATTGAAAACGGTTTGGTGGTCGGCTTGAAAAATGAACCACCCACCTAGTCGTACCTCGGTTTTGAGTTGATCGGTGGTCCAGCCCGCGTATCCGAGATAAACGTGAAAGACGGCAGGGTCGGGACGAGACGAGATGGTTTTTTCCAGTGCAGCCTTCGTAGAAATCCAGTAAACGCCACCGAAGACGCGCTCGGCACCTTCGAGCTTGTCGGTCGAGTGGAGCAAGGCAAATACGGTGGGGGTTTCGACCGGGCCTCCCAGGTAAACCGGGTCGGATCGGCCTTTTGCTGCCTCGATCTGCGCAAGCACTCGTGAAACCGGAACATCCGTGCGCCGGTTGAGCATCAATCCGACCACGCCTTCGTCATCGTAGTGGACGAGCAAGATCACCGTTTGAGCGAAATTGGGATCCCCGAGTTCGCGACTTGCCACGAGCAACTTTCCGGGACCGAGATCCTTCGGATTTCTAGATTGAACTGGAAGAAGAACGGGTGGCGGAGTTTCGGTGTTGGAGGAATTCGGCGGGCGTGTGTGGGATTGCCTGATGTCGATCTCTAACTTTCTCCGCGCCGGGAAGGCAATCAAGGCAGCGAGCACGGTCAAGAAGCACAGGTTCCGCAGAAACATGGGCCGCACTCCTGGCACGCCATTAGGATTTAATCGACCTTCGCTCCCACGCAAATTATAGTCAGTGGGCTGAGATGTTTTTCAGGAACATGGCATAAGGAGTGAAATGTCCCCGGCCGTAATCACATTTACAACGGTCAGGGTGCCAGCTTCAGGTGCAGGAAAAGCTCCCAAGGACCATGTGCCCTGAGCCTATGATTACATTCGCGAACTCATAGCCGGCTGTATTCGAGGCGGTGACAATGATGCCGTACTGCACGGTATCGAAGTTGATGTCGCTGCCCGTTCCAAATCCGCACCGCGGATTCTGCGTAGTATCGGGCGAATCGGTCAGTAGCATTCCGGCATAACGCGAAAACAGTTTTAAGTCGTGAATCTCGAGGCTATCCGCACGATTCACTACCAACGCGATCCCGTGGTTCTGCACCCAGGTGTCAATCGGAAGCGGATAGGGTGTGGGTTGCCCACGCCTCCCAGAACACCTGATTGAGTATGTTGCGCACTGTGACCTGATCGGTTCCGGAAGCTGCGTAGAAGACCGCACGGAACGCCCATGAGATTGTTGTCCTCACCCTCAGAGCCTCCTCACTGGAATGCGGACTTTCGCCTCCCGTTTGAGCCCATGCGGAAGGTATCGTTAGTCGTCGCCTCTGTACACCTCGACATCCAGGAATCCGCTGTTCGCGAAATCCCAACCTCCGCCAGAACCCGCCCCACTGGGGGCCGAACCACCAAGTGAGAGAGTGCCACCCTCAAAGTCCTGGAGGAAAAGCGCACCGCGGCTTGTACGGAGACCGCGAGGGGCAGGCGCTGCACAGACCGCCAAGTCCCCGGGGAAGTAAGGAAACGGATCAGGAGGCGGAGCGATGGTATAGAGGCCTGCGCACGTATGGGTGGTTCCGGTAAGAAGAGTGGGCTGAGAAAGCGACTGTGGGAGCGCCAGGACCGCCGCGGAAGGGCTTCCAGGGGCATTGAGCTGGGCCAGAGTTCCTCCGTGGAAAATCTCCGCACTATCGTCGATATTGAGATAGTCCCAGGTCTCCCCTTGAAGGCAGTCCACCGTGTAGCTACTGTCGGAAGGATATGCACCATTGGCACAGTTGAGCGCAATCGGGTAATTGGGGCTGATTTGCGAACCGAAGCCCGCCACACCGGTTGCCGTATCGTACCGGACATACACCTCTCCTGGGGCAAACGCCGCGGTAATGACTTGCTCCCCATCGTCGATAGTGACCGTCGCATAGCCGGACCGGTTCTCGTACAGCGGCTTCGTCGGATCCGCGGGACTCGGTTGCGTGGTCACCGATCTCGGGTCACTGATCATGCGAAGAGTTACCAGCGCTTGTCCGAACGGGTGGCGGCCGATCCAACCATCCGCAACGGTTCGCAACGTGTACACAACGCCCGATGCATGGTCGTCATCTGAGGAGCGCGTAGTCGCGGCGGTGCGGAGCGCTTTCGGGCGGACAAGGAACGCACCTCGATTCGTGCTGCCCGAGTGGTTACTGAACAATTCCGTAGTTCCAGGGCCATCCGTCTCGTAATAAGGTTGGTAGATGAATATATCTCCGATGTCCGATTTGAGGGGATAGCTATCCGGGGGAGTGCAATTCCCGGTCGCAGTTCCAGGCAGCGCGTCGTCGCCAAGCGGCGGGTAGCCGATGCATGACCAGGCAGATCCGGTAACGCTCAGAGCGCTCGCTAAGGGACCGCCATAGAGGATTGAAGCATATTCAGCTGTCCCCAGGGTTAGGGCGAATGGATATGCGGGTTCGAGGCCATTGGGGCCTAGAAATGATCCGAACCCGATCCCGCCACTGCATTGATCCAGAGCAACGAAGACCTGGCCGTCTTGGAGTGTTGCCGTGTGGGTATGCCCGCGGAATTCAATCTCCATCCGAGCGACCCCTTTCGCAAGGTAAGAAAATGGAGTTCCGCCGCACTCTTCACTGGGAACCGAGACTGCGAGAATATCGTTTGTATCCCCCTCTAACGTTATCTTCAGCGAAGCGTTGTGAAACAAAGTCGTCCCCACACGCACATCGGTAACAACCAGCCCGGTGTAGACCATGGGCGCCGCCGAAAGACTTGATGCCAACGCACACACCGAAATCAGTGCCAGAAAACACCGCCCTAAAACGGCCCTCGTGGCGCGATTGCGATTCATAAACATTCTCCTCGATTGCGATCGCGGACCCGAGCGAGAGTCGCGTCGCAAGGACAGTTCGAAACTGGAATGCGGCGAACCAGCGGGCTTGATCGACAGGTTTCCCTCGACCAATTAAAGCCAGCTGAAATGCATCAAGAAGGGCCGGAGATGCCAGGGACCGGAAAGGCTGGGGATTGCCAATCGGTAAGAGATATAGCGGAAGGGATACAACATGTCAAATCTTAAATCTACATTTAAATCTACGTTTTGTCTGGCAGCGATGGCTACCGCCCTTGCGCGGCCCGCTGTGGCGGGCCATCGGGAAAAAAGGTATGGAGCGTCATCGTTTCGCCTTTTGCCGAAGGCCTGAGCGCTTCAGTGTCCGCGGTGATGATCGATGTATTCGATAGCTTTTTTAGAATCGTTCCCTGTCGCAAGAGTTTTGATCTGTTGCATTCCTTCAGCCCCGTAAGCATCCAACAGCGGCTGCAGAGACTTAACATTGCCAGCGAACAATGCGTCCCCGAAAGGCCCAACGTCAAACCGCTCGATCAACTTCCGCACAACAGCGACGCGTTCGCTATAAACCGGTTTGTAGTATTGGGTGATCCCCTGGTCCTCGAAAATATCCTCGGTGACGACTTGGGTGAGACCTTCGCCCAGACCGTCATTCAGAAAGCCCCAAGCGGTGATTCTGCGCCCCTGTAGTGGCGGGTCGGACACCCAATGAACCAGCTCGTGCAGGGCAGAGACCGCGAGGGTTTCGGCTCCGCCCTTGTTGATCTCAACAAACACCATCTCAGGTTTGATCTTGTCGGTGTAGGCCATCGTTTCAGCATCCAGCTTGCCTCTTCGGCCGAAGGTCTCCGCGGAGACGATGTTGAATGTCTTACTCCCATACTTCCTGATCGCGGGGTTGACGTTCGGGCCGATAAACTTCTGCCAGCGCGAACTCCCTGCTAGCAGCTGACACACGCCAATGAAATCGTCCTCATAAACCGCGACCCGTTCGGAAGCAGAGCCGAATTTTCGTCCCATAGAACACCTCGTCCGGGAATTATAGGGCGTTTTGAATTTACGAAGAGATATCAGGCTCGAAGGCCACGGGACCCTGTAGATGGAGGCTTTCACTATGGATCGGGGAAACCGACTTCAGAAACGAGAGAGTGAAGGCTGACGCCAGAATACTTGATCCGATGAATGCGAGGCTCCATTGAATGGAATGAGTTTTGTCGTTGAGCAATCCCACGATCGAAGGACCGAAGAATCCGCCCGTCTGGCCAATGGAGTTAATCAACCCGAAGGCGGCAGCGGCGGTGGTTTCGGACAGGAACATGGTCGGCATGGCCCAGATGCTGGGAAACGCTGCGGTGGAGAACAGGTAAAAAAGCGTGAACAGCAGCAGCGCGACAGCGAAATGTCCGGCAAAGACGGCGATCGCCATATAACAGCAGCCACCGACGAGAATCGGGATGACGGCGTGCCATTTGTGCTCGCCGGAGCGGTCAGCACTCCAGGAATTCAAAAGCAGACCGGCGACACCGGCGGCCGCGGGAAGCATCACAAACCGTGCCACCGTGGCGGGAGAAAGGCTTGAGAGACGCTGCAGGAATGTGGGCATCCACAAAGTGTTGGTGACGAAGGCCAGGATGTAGAAGAAGTAGCCCGTCACGATCAGAAGCAAGCGCGAGTCCTTCCAGGCATCCCGGAATCGGAGGCTCCCATGTTTCGCTCTCGCTGCGCTTTCGCCTGCGAGCGCGCTTGCGATGGCGGCCCGTTCCGCCTCGGGAAGCCATTGGGCTTCGGCAGGATGATCCGTGAGATAGAACAGCGTGATCGTGCCGAGCACAACCGCGGGAAGACCCTCGACGATGAAGAGCCATCGCCAGCCGGAAAGCCCGAGCCAGTGTACGGGGAGCAGCCAGCCTGCGATCGCGGAGCCAACGAACGCGCTGATGGGCGAAGCCGTGTAAAAAGCGGCAATGGCGCGGGCGCGATCTTTGACCGTAAACCAGCGGGTCAAATAGATGATGATTCCAGGAAAAAAGCTGGCCTCGGCGGTTCCAAGAAGAAGTCGAGCCGCATAGAACTCACGGGCATTGTGAATGTAAGCGGTGAGGATCGTGATGACTCCCCACGAAAGCATGATGCGGGCGGTCCATTTTCGCACGCTCCAGCGCTGGGCCACGACGGCGCCTGGAATTTCGAACAGCACGTAGGTGACGAAAAAAAGGCTAGCGCCCAGACCATAGATGCTGTCGGAAAAACCAAGATCGGTCTTCATCCGAAGCGCGGCGAAGGAAACGTTAAAGCGGTCGATCATGGCGATGAGGTAAAGGAAAAAGATGAAAGGGAGCAGGCGACACGCGATGCGTCGCCGGGCGCGATCGTGCAGGTCTTGGGGAGAATCCACCTGTGCCCCCAGAAGGACGAAAGGACGGCATCATCGCACGGTGCTGTGCACCGGTTACGGTCAGCTTCGGAAGTTCCGCGCTTGTTCCCGATTAAGGTTCCTTCTGGGATTATCGCTTGACATATTCCTATATAGGAATATATTTAGGCTCATGGCGAGAGCGGCCACTACTTCGGACCCATTCAATGCGGTGGCCGAGCCGCGGCGGCGGGAGATTCTGGAGCATCTGGCGGCTGCGGAGATGCCTGTGGGCGATCTTGTCGTGCGCATGGGGTTGGAGCAGCCTTCGATTTCAAAGCACCTGAAAGTGCTTCGCGAGGTGGGGCTGGTTCGGGTTCGGCGAAACGGAAGGCACATGATGTACCGGACGAATGCGGAGGCGATCCGTCCATTGCATGAGTGGACGAAGACATTTGAGCGGCTGTGGGCGCGTCAGTTGTTGCGGATTAAGGAGCGGGCAGAGGAGAAGGAAAGGGATCTTCACAACGGCTGAGGGAGTTCACGCGCGTGGGACATATCCACTTCTGGCGACATCCGCGAGAAATGGGGCACCCCATACCGTCCGGATGAGGATCAGGCGTCGCGCCTCGGGCGATCTCCCGCACGGCCCAGCGATCGGGCGACAGAGCCATGCGAAAAATGTTATTCGTTTGGAGGACAATTCACCTCAGGCGCCTAAAAGCTGCCGGACAGAGTGCAGCAGTATGGCATGGTTAAAGCGCTGCGCCCCCCCAAAACTTTCGAAGGAGTACACCCATGAGCATCAGTTCGACGATTCCGGGAATTGAGAGTTTGACCCTGAATATTACGCAGGAGATTCACGTGAACGCGTCCTTGCAGACTACGTTTGAAGCGCTGCTCGAGCAGGTTGGTCCGGAGAATGAGTCCGAGCAGGGGAGGATGCCGATGAGGATCGAGGCTTGGCCGGGTGGGCGGTGGTTCCGCGACCTTGGCGACAACAACGGGCATTTGTGGGGGCATGTGCAGGCGATTAAGCGGCCGACGCTGCTGGAGATCACCGGGCCGCTCTTCATGTCTTCCGGGGTCGTGTCGAACGTGCAGTACCGGCTCAGTGAAGCGAATGGGGAGACGGTGATTCGGTTTCATCACAGGGCGTTTGGGTTGATTCAGGAGGAGCATCGGCGGGGCGTGGTGCCGGGCTGGACCAACCTGAATCGGCGGATCAAGGAGCGGGCTGAGCGGAGGAAGTGATCGGTGAACGTCGCTCTCGGGCCATCGCTTGAATGTCGTTCTTTAGACTTTGCTGGTAACGTCTTTCTCGCCACGGAGATGGTTGTTGTCCTCGGCAAGAGACGTAGCCAGCTACGTCTCTACACATGATTTTGCGGGATGGCTCGCTCAAGATCCGGGTCATCCGAGCGTTTGCAGGAGGTCAGTATGTGTCCGGCTTGTATTGCTAGTGCGGGAGTGGTGGTGGGCAGCGCGGTTTCAACCGGCGGGTTGACGGCGCTGGTCGTGAAGGTCCTTCGCAAGAAGAAGGGTGAGAAAAGCGAATTGAAGGATAAGGAGTAGATGATGACGACAGCAACGATGGACAAGACTGCGGCGAAAGTCGTATCGCACGACGAGTGGCTGGCCGCGCGGAAACCGTTTCTCGCGAAAGAAAAAGAGTTCTCGCGACAGCGCGACGAACTTAGCCGGTTGCGGCGCGAGCTGCCCTGGGAAAAAGTGGAGAAGGAATACGTATTTGAAAGCGGCAACGGGACGGAGAAGCTCGGCGAGCTGTTCGACGGGCGAAGCCAGTTGCTCCTTTATCACTTCATGTTCGGGCCGGGTTGGAAGGAAGGATGTCCGAGTTGCTCGTTCCTGGCGGATGCCTTTGACAGCTTCGGCATTCACCTGGCACAGCGGGATACGGCATTCGTGGCGGTTTCTCGCGCGACTCTGCCGGAAATCGAAGGGTTCAAGAAGCGTATGGGGTGGAAGTTCAAGTGGGTGTCGTCGAACGGCAGCGACTTCAACTACGACTACAACGTGTCGTTCAGCAATGAACAGGTATCGGGGGGAAAGCCGAATTACAACTACGGGACCATCCCGGCTTACGGTGAAGAAGCTCCAGGTGCGAGCGCGTTCATTAAGAAAGATGGGAACGTCTTTCATACCTACTCGACGTATGCGCGCGGGCTCGACATCCTGCTGCCGATGTACAACTGGATTGACCTCACTGCGAAGGGCCGCGACGAAGCGGAGATAAAGCCGCATGCTATGGCTTGGGTGCGGCATCATGACCGGTACAGCGATGGGAAGATGGTCGATATCGGTAGACTCATGGCGAAATAATCGGCGCAAAGGCGTGCGACAATGCGTGGATGAAAGGGAGACTGTCGAGGTCAGTTCTCTTGATGGCTGTTCTGCTGGTGGCGACGGGCAGAGTTCCTGGGCAGTCTGCTTCATCGCGCGACAAGAGTCATGCGCCCGAATATACGTTCGAAATCGTGCGACAACTCCCTCATGACTCGACGGCTTTCACCCAGGGATTTACGTACTGCAACGGATTTTTCTACGAGGGAACTGGCCGCGAAGGGCAGTCGTCACTGCGCCAAGTCGAACCGGAGACTGGACGGTTGGTGCGCAAGACAGACCTTGCGCCCGATTTGTTTGGCGAGGGCATCACCGTGCTGGGACATGAAGCGATCCAGTTGACAGGGCTGTCGCATGTTGCATTTGTCTATGACCTGAGCGACTTTCACCTTCTCCGGAGCTTCACGTACTCCGGGGAAGGTTGGGGATTGACCACCGACGGCCACGACCTGTTCATGAGTGATGGAAGCGCGGAGATTCGAGTTCTGGATGCTGGCACATTCGCCGAGAAGCGGCGAATCAAGGTTCGTGACGGCAGCAAGCAGGTCGATCAGTTGAACGAACTGGAATTTGTAGACGGCGAAATTTACCCGAACCGATGGCACAGCGACCGGATTGCGAGGATTTCACCACAGACAGGTCATATCCTGGGATGGATCGATCTGGCGGGAATCCTGGGGCCGTTCTATCAGCGACAGGCGGAAGCGGTGTTGAACGGGATCGCTTATGACTGCAAAGGAAAACGGCTATTTGTGACCGGCAAATTATGGCCAAAGATTTTTGAAATTCGCGTAGTTCCAAAGCATTCTGAGTGAAAGGAAATGACAACATGGCGACAATGGTTAGCGCGACAACGATGGTGACTCCGATAACGCAGGAATTTCACGCGGAAGTTGCGATTACGAAGCGATTGCTCGATTGCGTACCCGCAGACAAACTGACATGGAAGCCTCACCCGAAGTCGATGAGCCTGGGGCAACTGGCAGGGCACATGGCGGCGATTCCGGGGAGGATTTCCCGGATGGCGCAAGAAGACAGCTTCGATGTATTGCAGGGGTCATTTGTGCCTCCGCAGCCGAATAGCCTCGAAGAGATTCTTGCGAGCTTCGAACAGAGTGTTCGCGATGCCGAGCAAAACCTCGAGAGCTTGACCGATGAGCGTATGGCCGGAACATTCCGGTTAATGAAGGGCGACAAGGAGATGTTCCGCCAGCCGCGTGCGGCGATTATTCGGACGATCATGCTGAATCACTGGTATCACCACCGCGGGCAGCTATCGGTGTATCTGCGGCTACTGGATGTGCACTTGCCGGTGATTTACGGGCGCAGCGCGGATACGCATCCATTCGCATAAGTTGCGGGTTCGGTTCCGAGCCGAGATGACCCGAATTGCAGCTTTAGGCGCTGAAGGTGCGGGGAAAGTGAAATAGTCTGCAGTCAGCGCGGCGGCGGGAAAGATTGTTGTTGCATCGGAGAGAAGGTTGGGCCATACTGCGATTGCCTCAACGTTGGTGCAGGTCTAGCCTTCTCCCGCCCTCCCCATTTTTTCTTACTTCTCCGGTGCAGTGATGGGAATGTCCATATAGATGTGCTGGCCGGGTTCCAGCCGGAGGGAAGATACCGGGATGAGCGGGCGGCGTGTTCCGATGACCGTCACCATCACCCTGATATTCTTTTCCGGCGGCACCGCCAGCTCGTAGTCGCCATCAACCACCATCGAATGTCCATTGCCCTGTTCATCCATCAGACCGACATACGCCATCAGCGGCTTGCCTGAGTCGACGTCGAAAACCTTTCCAGAGATTACGGCGGCCTGCTTGCCGAGCTTCACCGTCACATTCGAAGAAGGATGCTTGCGTGTGAGAGTTACCGTGACCGCTCGTTCTCCCGAGTCTGCATAAAACTTGTCCAGCGGATTGAGGTCGCTATCGGCATCTTTCCGAGCGTAGAGCTTGTAAGAATTGAACTCGGGCACTCCAAGATCAAAATCAAATCGACCGGTGGTATCGGTCTTCACGGATTGGGAACTGAGATCATCGAGCTCTACATCGTGCAGTGTGTCGTATCGGATCGCGTACACCGTGGCTGATGACACGGGGCTTCCGTCCTGATCGACGACAGTACCTCTGATTCGCCCGGAGGGCCGCTTTGCAGGCGCCTGAGCGAACAGGGCGGCGGTTAGGACAATCAGAACGAGGAGGGATTTCATGGTTCCTCCGAATGAGGTCTCGATCACCTAGATGCATTCCCTAGCCGGAATGGTTTTGCGCTCGTAAGGAACTATCCCGAGCTGCGCGCTTCCCCGCGTGGTCAGTTCAGGTCGCCGAGGGAGCAGGCGCCCGGGCCGCGGGGATCACCGCAGGATCCGCAAGGGCCGGCGGGACGGGGCGAACTCGAGGTTCCCTTGGCCGAAACGGCAAAGACCGAAAGCTGAGGCTCGAGCTTCTTGGCATGGCATTTCGGGCACTCGGCCTTTTCTTTGCCGTAGACCAAGGCCTCGAATTGATGGTGGCATTCCTGGCAGATGTATTCGTAAATGGGCATTTGCGACTCCAGTCTGAGCACCGGGGCTAAAGCCCCAGATTAATGGGCCTGACTGCGGCCCTAAAGGCCCCGCTCTTTCACGGCTGCTCAACGTCTTGAACCTTTAACGGCTAACCGTACGTCCTCTATTAAAATCAAATTGTGGGGAGTTCGCAAATGTCAAAATCCGGCGCCGGCGCGGAGGCGGGCACGCGGGGGGCCGCGCATTTAAGCAGGCCATTCCGGGCGCGGCGCTGGCTTCGCGGGGGGCACGTCCAAACCATTGCCAGCTTTCTGCTGCCGCGACGAATCTCCCTGCCTGCGGCCGAGGAGAGGCTGGTTGAGGTCGCGCCGGGGATTAACGTCCGATGCTGGTGTTATTGGCAACAGGATCGCACCCGAGCAATGACACTTCTGGTTGTGCACGGGCTGGAAGGATCCTCAGAGTCGCAGTACATGATGGGCCTCGCCCGGAATGGTTTGGCCGCCGGGATGAATGTCGTCCTCATGAATCAACGCAACTGCGGGGGCATGGATCATTGTGCGCCTACGCTCTATAACTCCAGTTTGTCAGGCGATGTGGCGGCGGTCGCGAAAAGTGTCATCGAGAGGGACGGCGTCTCGCGATTTGCTTTGGTCGGATTTTCGATGGGCGGAAATCTTGTTCTCAAGTGCGCTGGAGAGTGGGGCATGGGGGGGCCGCCTCAGTTTAAAGCGGTGGCGGCAGTGTGTCCTGCTATGGACCTGGCGGAATCCGCAGATGCTTTACACGCACCGAGCAATCGGATTTATGAGTGGTATTTTCTGCTGCAGTTGTTTCGCCGGATTCGAAAAAAAGCGAAGTTCTTTCCGAGAGACTTTGATCTGAAGCGGCTGCGGGGAGTCACCAGTCTGCGGCTATTCGACGATCAAGTTACGGCCCCGTATTGCGGTTTCGCGGGCGCTGATGATTATTACGCGCGCGCTGCGGCGGCGAATGTGGTCGACCGGATTGCAATACCGGGGCTGATCATTCATGCGGCGAATGATCCATTCATTCGTGTGCGGCCGGAGACTCTGCGGAAGATTGCCAGGAATCCTAACCTCAAGTATGTCGAGACGGCCGACGGCGGGCATTGTGCGTTTGTGGGTGAACCCGACGGGAACGGATATGACGGGCGGTGGGCGGAGAGGGAAGTGGTGGAGTTTGTGAAGCAGGTGGCCGGATAGAGCCATGCGAGCAGCAGAAAATTGCACAGGCCTTTTCGACCCGCTCTGTTGAGACTCCCACCTCTCGCAATTACAGCCAGACTTGGGGCACCCAACGTTTTCAATCAGCCGCGGTCAGGAGGACAAGCCTAGTTGCGGTTTTCTTTCGGGATTCTTCAGCCACTGTTTGGCGTGGGTGCGGATGTAGGCCAACGTCAACATTGAAAGGAAGATGATCGCCAGGCCGAGCGTCGCTCCTAGGATGGTTTGTGCCCGCTTGGTCAGGATGGAAAATCGCCCATAGACGAATTCGATGTGGACCCAATAGACCAGTAAGGATGCTTGCCCTAACTGGATCAGCGGGCTGAATACCCACTGAGCCAGTCCCCAGCGGCACCAGGCTTAGGTTCCGGTCAAGATCAGCAACAGCATCCCGACGCGGATCAGGAAGAAATTCGGGCTGGTATGCCAGTAATCGTAAACGGGGTAAAGGTGATAAGGCATGGCATCGAGCCATCGGGAGAGCTCGATCAACAACAGCCCACCGACTCCCAGTGTGAGGAATATGCGCGCTTCGCTGGCATGCGTCCACGGACTTTGAAGAATGAATCCCACCGCGAGGCCGACGAAGGCGAAAGCTGCCCAGGGAAAGATCGGGAAGAGCCAGGGTTGCGGAGTGCCTAGATTGTGGATGCCGTTGATATAGGACTCTAGCGGCCAGGGTAGAAAGCTAGGGCGCCACGTGGTCCAGAGGAGCGGAGTAAGAAAGGAGATCACCAGCGCTGTGGAGATCGCAGCGAGTGCAAGTGATCGGTTCGGGGTCTGGCGGACAGACCCTTCGAGTACGCGCCGTCGAAAATCCCCAGTCCGGGCAAAATCAGCCAGAAGTGGGGCGCCGGGTTTCGTTTCGTTTTGCTTGACCCACGCCGTTTGTTTTCGTCTCAGAAGGCTTAAGACTATCCAGCAGAGGACGCCCATTAACATCATCGAGAGGCCGATGGTGTTCAAGATATCGACGCGCAGCAGGTCGCTTTTGGGGGCCCATCCCCAGGAGATCACGTACTCCTGCAGTCGGAGGAGCACGCCGAAGCCGAAAATCTCCGCACCGCGGCGGATGGTGCTGCCGGCGATCTGTGCCGGCGTAAAGTTCTTTTGACCCAGTTTTTCGGTGACCAGAGCGAACGAGATTCCTGCGAGAAATAAGAACAGCGGCGCGGGAAAGGTCCCGCCTAACTGCGAATACATGAAAAAGCGGCTTTGCCGCGCCGATCCGCCGAGCCAGGCATCGTAACAGTGGGTTTGGAACATTAGCAGGCAGGCGAGTCCGCGCATCCAGTCGATATAGGCAAGGCGCGATTTGGAACCGGGAGCCGCAGACATGCAATTGGCGAAGGGCAGTATACGGCAGGGACGCAAGCCGGAGTCGCAGTTAGTTTATCCGGAAGTGCTGCTTGGAATTCCGGTTTTAGTGTACGTATCATCCCGCCTGATGGTCGTCTGACATAGTTCTGCCGGAAATTGATGGTGCTATCTTCAAGTTTTGTCAAGTTGCGGCGCGCATACAACCTTCACTCGAGATACTTGATCGAACGAGACATAAGCCGCTAAGCTTTGGCCACGACCTTTTCATGCAATTGAATCTAGAGGAAAGCTTATGGTAATGAGCAGTCGAGCGCGTGTGTCTGCGTTATGCGCTGCCGTAATTCTATCGAGTCTCTGTTATGCGGTAACCCCTCAAGACCGAATCATTGCACCTTTGAGCGAAGGCCCGAAGGTGGCTCTGCAAGGTAATGTCCACGGATTCGCCAAAGCGGCCAATGATCTCGGGCTAGCCGATAGCAGCCGGGCCATGCCAGGTGTCACACTAGTATTTCGCCCCTCAGCAGCGCAGCAGCAGGATCTCGAGAAGTCTCTGGCTGAGCTGGGCGATCCTGCGTCCCCGAATTACCACAAGTATTTGACTCCGAAGCAATTCGGGCGGCGGTATGGGATGAGCTCGAACGACTTGAACAAGATCACCGCGTGGCTGGCGTCGCAGGGGTTCACCAACATCAAGGTCGCGAATAGCCGGAATGAAATCTCGTTTGATGGGACTGTGCAGCGGGTCGAATCCGCTTTTGCAGTTGAGATGCACCATTATCTGGTGGATGGCGTGGTGCATTTGGCGAATGCCGGCGAACCGATGATTCCTCCATCTCTGGTGGGGGCTGTGGTCAACGTCCTAGGGTTGAATGATTTCGCACCCAAGCCCAGAGTGAGAGCGGCGGCTCACCTTACTTCTTACGTTACCGGCAATCATTTCCTCACCCCCGGCGATTTTGCCGCCATCTACGGAGTTAAATCACTTTATTCCGCCGGATTTGACGGCACAGGGCAATCAATCGCGGTGGTAGGGCAGTCTGCCGTTAGCACAACCGATCTGGACAAATTTCGGAGCGCGGCTGACCTGCCTGCCAGTACCGTTACGATGACCCTGGTTCCCAGCACCTCGACATCTGCGCCGTGCTCCGGGGATGAAGGCGAGTCTGAGCTTGACCTTGAATGGGCAGGCGGAGTGGCAAAAGGCGCCACAATTATCTTCGTATACGCTGGGCTGACTGGCAGCGACTCCTGTGGTTCGAACCGCAGCAACAATGTCTGGAATGCGCTGAATTATGCGGTGCTGAATAACGTCGCGCCGTTCATCAGCACCAGTTACGGATTCTGCGAATCTGGCCTAGGCTCTGCCTTTGCAGGGCCGGGCGGAACCCTGGAACTTTTGGCTCAACAGGCACAGATGCACGGGCAAACGATCGTTGCCGCGGCGGGGGATGCCGGAGCTGCCGATTGTGAGGACCTCAAAAGTAAGTCAGCCACTACGGGTTTGGCCGTCGACGCGCCGGGCTCTCTGCCGGAAGTCATAAGCGCGGGCGGGAACGAATTTGTCGGAGACGCCGCCGGTGCCGTCAGCGGCACTCCTCCAAGTACTACTGCTGCATCGACGCAATATTGGAATCAGTCTGGGACGGGAAGTGACGGCACGGCTACCACAGCGCTCACCTATATTCCCGAAGAGGGATGGAACGATACTTCTGCTTCCATCCAGGGGGGAGGGGGGCTGTCGGCTACCGGCGGGGGCGCGAGCATTTACTTTACGAAGCCGAGTTGGCAAACGGGCACGGGGGTTCCGAATGATGGTAAGCGCGATGTCCCTGATATCTCGTTGAGCGCTTCACCTGACCATGATGCGTATTTAGTTTGTTCAACGGACATGGATCCCACCAGTTGCGCCACGGCGTTTCGGGACGGAAGTACCTCGAACGGCTGCCCGTGTTTCACCGGAGTTGGAGGAACTTCGGCAACCGCGCCCACGTTCGCAGCCATTTTGGCGATCATCAATCAATCCCTTGGCAATACGCCTCCGACGGGACTTGCTCCTCTGAATGCCAGACTGTATCAACTGGCATCCAACTATCCCAGTTCCTTTCACGACGTTACATCCGGAGATAACAAAGTGCCCTGTACATCAGGCACAACGGACTGCCCAGCGGGCACGACGACCATCGGTTTCACCGCGGGTGCAGGATACGACGAAGTTACCGGACTGGGATCGGTAAACGCAGCCACGCTGGCTCAGAACTTCTCCGCTCCGGGATTCTTGCTCACACCGAATGCTGGCAGCTACCAGGTTAGTCAGGGAGCAAGTACGTCCGTGACCGTGACGGTCACGGCATTCAATGGATTCAGCGGACCAATCACTTACACCTGCTCCGACACGGTTTCGGAATCTACGTGTACAGGTCCTACAACCGCGGTCGACAGCACTCAGCCCGCCAGTTTCCATATCACGACGACCGCTCCCACTGCCAGATTGAATCGTCCATTTGATCGCGATTCACGAATCTTTTATGCCACTTTGTTGCCGGGATTTTTCGGAGTGGTATTTATGGCGTCAGGGAAGCGGTCCCGGCGTGGTGCCCGGCTTCTCGGTTTCTTCATGGTTCTGGGAGGTTCGACTATATGGCTAGGTTCCTGCGGGGGCAGCAGCTCCAGCAGCAACAAGGACCCGGGTACGCCGGCGGGAACCTACAGCATCACAGTCACCGGAACATCAGGGTCGCTGACCAGTTCGACCTCTTTCCAACTGGTGGTCGTGCAGTAAGCAGGGATTCTCGGTTCTGAAATATCACGGGCGCTCTTGATTCGGGAGCGCCTTTGCATTTTATGCTGCACTGGGAGTTACGGAGAATCGCTTTCCGGTTCGGGACGTGCAACGAAGCGCGCGAGAAAGCTGCAGAGATTCGAGAGCGTGACGCTTCGGAACCCCACGCGATCCTTAAGATTTACCAACGGAGGCCGAAGGTCAGCGGCAAAATGCTCGTTTCAACGTTCCTGGTAAAGGCGTGATGGTATCGCATCTCGAGGTAGAAATTTGCGCGGGATTCTCCCAGTGGAAACGTCAGTCCTCCGCCGACGTTGAAGCCGCCAGCGGATGAAGTTCTGGAACCGACTGTCACCTCGTTCGTCGTGATGCCATGGACGCATTGGGCGTCCCACCACCACCATGGCTCGCAGACTTCACCGATGCCCAAAACGATCTGTTGGGCCTCGATCGTGCGACGGTACCAGCCACCACCGCCAATCAGGTAAGCAGTCTTGTGTCCGCCAATCCCAGAACCGATTAACACATTGGTGGTCAGAGAATAGAAACGGCCCTTCACATTCGAGAAACCAAGCTGATCGATGATGCTGCGATGGACAGGCAGGCCCTCGAACATGAACTCGGCGTCGAGTTTCACATGGGACATCAGGTTGGGTCCGCCACCAACCACGAAATTGTAAGATGTGCCTGCGAAATCGCTGGTGGTGCCCAACGGGAATCCCGGACCTCCCCCGATGTTGAAGTTGAAGCCTTGAGCCGACGAAGGCAATGAGAGCGAAGCATAAATTAAAAGTATGCTCAAGCGCCGAACTGACATAGCCCAGTTCCTTCGAAACAGATTGGGGACATTACGAAGCGACCCATATTAACTTAAGGAAGGTCGGGAAGAGGGCTGCCAAAACTCACAGGATGCCAGCGCGGGACGCAACCGAATCTCAAAGCAAGCCTGGCTAGACTCGCATTTATAATCACGCAGTGCTACAGAACTGGTTCAAGTGCTTCGTTCGATCCGGGTACTCAGCCACGCTGCTTCTGTTCTGCGCGATCTGCTGGCTGGCTCCTGGATCCGTTGCCTTTGCTTCGAGCCGCAACAACGGGCCGGAGCGACCCCGCATCCTTGGCATTGATCATGTCTCGGTCTACGTCAGCGATGTCGACAAATCCCGGCAGTTCTATAAGGAAGTTTTTGGACTCACCGCCAAGTGTCCGCAATATGCAGATCCTGAGCCGTGCTTTCTCCTGGCTCGGTCGGAACAGCGGGTGATCCTGAAACGAGCACCGGCCCAAGTCAGCAACGCGACACTCAAGAACTGGCTTGCCGAAGTTGCCTTCGCGACCGACGATCTCATCAAGATGCGTGGTTATCTGCTGGCGCATGACGTGCACCCTGACAGCATGCGGAGCGATTCCGATGGTGCACGATCCTTTCGAGTGCGCGACCCGGAGGGCAATGCCATCGCATTCGTGCAGAGAACACCATCGAAAAGCGGACACGAACCTGCGTCGAAGCAGATCAGTACGCACCTGATCCATGCGGGTTTTGTGGTCAAGGATCAAGCCGCGGAGAATCGCTTCTATGTTGATCTTTTGGGGTTTCGCCTCTACTGGTACGGCGGGTTCAAGGATGACGGTGTCGACTGGTACGAACTCCAGGTGCCCGATGGTCCCGATTGGATCGAATACATGCTTAACATTCCAGCGAATGCAGACCATAAAGAACTGGGAGTGCAGAATCATTTTTCATTCGGCGTGAAAGACGTTCACCGTGCTGCGGCCCAGCTTCGCTCGAACGGCCTGGGCAAGTTCGATGGTCCAGAAGTCGGCCGCGATGGCAAGGACAGCCTGGATGCGTACGATCCGGACGGAACGCGCGTCGAAGTGATGGAGTTCACTCCGAAAGAGAAACCCTGTTGCCATCCTTACAGCGCGGAGCATCCCGAAGCGCCATGAGTGCCCAGGTTCTTGGTGAGTGGACTCCCTGGAAATATGGCTGGGGGGTGAAGTGCGAAGGTCGACAAAATGCGGATGATGGGACGTCTTTTGTTTTCCCATTCCATCTGCGAAACTGACACTGGCCACTGACGACTGGCCACTGATTTTTCATGGGCCGCATTCACGTTCTTTCCGAAACCGTCGCTAACCAGATCGCCGCCGGCGAAGTGGTGGAGCGACCGGCTTCTGTTGTGAAGGAGATGCTGGAGAATTCTCTCGATGCCGGGGCGACGCGGATCAGGATCAACGTGGAGGCAGGCGGAAAGAAACTCATCCAGATCACCGACAACGGTTGCGGCATGGTTCGCGATGACGCGATGCTGGCATTCGAACGTCACGCAACCTCGAAGATCAAGAATGCGGAAGACTTGCTGAGTGTCGCCACGCTCGGCTTCCGGGGCGAAGCGCTGCCATCAATTTCTTCGGTGTCGCGCTTGCGGCTGGAAACGCGAGCGGCCGAACAGGCTTCGGGAACCGTCATCGAGATTCATGGCGGAAAGATGGCGCGTGTCGAAGAGGCTGGGCTGCCGGGGGGGACGTCAATCACGGTTCGGGATCTCTTCTTTAATACTCCAGCGCGCAAGAAGTTTCTTAAATCGGAATCGACGGAGTTATCGCACATCGCGTCGCTGGTAACTCATTACGCACTGGCGCATCCTGATAAGCATTTCGAACTGCATTCGGCGACCAATGCCATGTTAGTGGCGCCTCCGGTGGCGGGACATAGCGAGCGCGTGTATCAGGTGTTTGGCAAGGAGACGCTCGATCAGTTGATTGCCGTCGCGGCACGACAGGCTTTGCAGCACATCGGATTGCCGCAGCCGCCGCCGTGGAGGAAAAAGGTTGATTTCGAGGGCGAAGATGCGGCACCGAAAGATCCTGGCGAGATGCGGATTCACGGCTTCGTCTCCAAACCCGAGATTCAGAAGCTGAACCGGAATTCGATTTTCATCTTTGTGAACGGGCGCCTGATTCGCGACCGGGTGGTGCAGCACGGTCTCACGGAGGCTTACCGCAACATTATTCCGCCTACGGTGTATCCAGTCGTGCTGCTGTTCCTGGAGTTACCTGCTGCCGAAGTGGACGTAAATGTCCATCCCTCCAAGACCGAGGTGCGCTTCCGGCAGCAGACGGCCGTGCATGACTTTGTTCGCGACTCAGTGCGTGGGGTGTTGATGAAGGCGCGTCCGGTGCCGCAGTTTGTGGCGGAGATCCGGGCGCACGCGACCGCGAGCCAGGCGCTGACGCCGGGGTCCATGCGCCCGGGGCCGGGCGCGCCGGAAGGTGGGCTTTCGGCTTCCGGCTCTCGGTTCCCGGATGTGTCAGAGGGTGGTGGCTCCTTCGCGCTGCAGGTGCATGCGCTGGCACCGGTTTCCTCCCGCTTGCAATTTGAAGGTGGGATTGCTGTGGAAGCGAACGCTGCCATCCCGGTCGCGCGCGAGCTGGAATCAATTCCACTAGCCCCGAATTTTGCACGGTCACTTTCTCGCGAGCATATCGATGCGGTTGCTGATCACGGATGCTCTCCCCTACTCGACGTCAGCGAAGAAGAGCCCACGCTGTCGGCGCTGGGCACGCTTCGCCCGCTGGGGCAGGTTCGTAATTCGTTTATCCTCGCGGTGAACGAGGACGGATTGTGGATCATCGACCAGCATGTGGCGCACGAGCGCGTATTGTTCGAACGCGTGCTCAAGCAGCGGGCCGCAATGAAGGCAGAAAGCCAGCGCCTGCTCATGCCGATGGTGCTGGAGCTGTCTCCCGCCCAACAGGCCGTGTTCAGCGAGATTTCCGATGAATTGGCGCGCAACGGATTTGAGGCTGAACCCTTTGGTGCTCGGAGCGTGGCGGTAAGAGTCGCGCCTGCGGGAGTCGACGCCGGCGCGCTCGAGCATTTGCTGCACGAAATACTCGACCAGATCTCCGGCGAAGAGCAATCGCTGAATCTGGAGAAGATCCGAAGCCGCATCGCCGCGTCGATCGCTTGTCATGCCGCGATCAAGGTGAACATGCCGCTGGAGCAGAACAAGATGGAGTGGCTGCTGGCGGAACTCGCGAAGACGGATCATCCCATGTCGTGCCCGCACGGCAGGCCGGTTGTGTTGCGATATTCCGTGAAAGACATTCAAAAAGCGTTTAAGCGTATCTGATTACTGGATGGGTGTCGCGGCCTCGGAAGCGTGCGGGTGCGATAGCGACATGAAAAGCAGGAGTACACACCGTCTTGTCCTAGGGCGCAGTATACAAGCCGGAGTTCTGGAGCATGGAGGCCCTTTATAATCGGATCACACCGTGACCGATCTCGATCTGCAACAAATGCGGCGTGAGAAGTGGCGTCTGGATGGGAAGCCCATCCAGACGATCGAAGCGGCGCGCGCATTTTTGGAAGATGTTGGGATGTCCTTCATGTATCCGCAGCGGCCGGCGCTGCTCGTGCCGACGTTTGTTGGCGCATTTGTGGGGTCTGACGATCGGCTGCCGGAGTGGCAGCATGCCTTCAAAGATCCGCGGGCTGCCGAGGCCACTGAGCTGATGGTTCGATTGCTTCGAGAGAAGACAGCTTTTGAAGCGAATCTGCTCGAGGAGAACAACGGATTCCTCGTGGCGGCTTCGGTGTTTCCTTATTTCTACGCTCTGATGGGAGAGCGGAATCCGAAGCTGCCTCCAAGGCCGGGGACGCGCTCTCCGTATTCCCAGTTGGCCTGCGATCTTTATGCCTTAATTCAAAGCGGCGGAGCGCTCTCGAAGAAGAAATTGCTGGAGCGATTGGGCGGGGGGCTGTCGATCGCGGCGCTGGATAAAGCATTAGCAGAGTTGTGGTCGAAGCTGCGCATCACGCGGGTGGACTACAGCCCGAGTGAAGGATCGGTGTGGGATCTTCTGTATCGCTGGGCGCCGGACGCGCTCAAAGAGGGAGTGCAGCTTTCAGTTCCGGAGGCGCTCTCGGCGCTGGTGTCGAAATATCTGGATTGCGTGATCGCGGTGGAGCAGGCAGAACTGGAAACGTTTTTCGGAAGATTTGTCCCTCGTTCAAAGGTGAAAGAGGCAGTCAATGCATTGCTGGCGGCACGAGAGCTGAGCTTTGTGCACGTGGGCGGGAAGTCGATGCTGCAAATTACGCCCGCCAAAATGGCGGCACCGAGGAGCGCGGCGCACTAATCGTTAATCGAAGTTTGCCACATCAATTCCATCCTGGACCATATCGTGGAAGGCTCGCGCCTTCGCCTACGGGGCTTCTTCATATCGGGCATGCGCGGACGTTCTGGATTGCGGCGCAGCGTGCGATTGAACGCGGGGGAACACTGATTCTGCGAAATGAGGATCTGGATCCGCTGCGCTGCCGGGCTGAGTTCGTCGACGCGATGATTGAGGACGTGCGCTGGCTGGGAATCTCCTGGGAGGAAGGACCGGATTGCGGTGGAGGGTTTGGACCTTACACGCAGAGTGAGCGGCGGGCGTTCTATCTCGAAACTTGGAAGAGGCTGCGCGATGTTGGCGCTATCTATCCCTGTACTTGCTCGCGCCAGGATGTTGCGCTTGCCGCGGGGGCTCCGAATGATGCGGATGATGAGCCTCTGTACTCCGGGAAATGCCGGCCTGCGGGGGCCATGGTCTTTGCCGCTCGTCCTTCGCTGCGCTCCGGGCTTGCGGGGCGGACCCATGCGTCCGCCGCTACACCAGCTGTGCCTGATTCACCTGTGGGATTCAATTGGCGGTTTCGGGTTCGGGATGGCGAGGAGATTGGTTTCACAGATTTGCATCTTGGGCCACAACGGGTGGTCGCTGGCCGGGACTTTGGAGATTTTGTTGTTTGGCGGCGGGATGATGTGCCGGCTTACCAACTGGCCGTTGTGGTCGATGACGCAGCGATGGGAATTACTGAAGTTGTGCGCGGTGCGGATCTGCTGAAGTCTACGGCCCGCCAGATTCTTCTTTATCGTGCCTTGGGGCTTGCCTTTCCCCACTTCTATCACTGTGACTTGGTACGCGACGAGATGGGAGTCCGGCTGGCGAAGCGGCATGACTCACTGAGCATCCGCGCGCTGCGGGAGATCGGATGGGCTCCGGGAGAAGTACGGGCAGGCACGAGGCCTGCCCGCACGTGAACCAAGACTCCTATTTCTGATCGATCGGCAGTTGCATGATCATTCCCGCCTTATCGCTGACGATCATCTTCGGCAAATCACCGTTCCACTTCTCCACCAAGGCGCGCTGGTTTTCCAGGCGGCGCCACTCAAGCCACTGCGGAGTGATCGAAGCCTGGCTCAAACGGTTTGCTTCGGCTTCACCACGGGCGCGTTCGATGGTGCTAGTTGCTTCGCCGCGTGCCCGTTCGACCTGGCTGCGAGCTTCGCCTTCCGCTTCGGCCACTTGTTTCGCCATCTCGGCCTGCGTGACCGCTAACTGATTGCGGGCACGCTCGGCTTCGGTGATGGCCTGCGTCTTCTGCGTGATCGCCTGCTCGATCGCGGCGGTGAAGCGCGGTTTGCCAATGAATCCAAACTGCTGGATTCCTACGCCCACCGACTCGACCTGTGCCTGAATGCGCTCGCGCGCCTCATGCAGGAACCGCGCCTTGTTTTCGCCATAAATATCCTCCAGCGTGTACGTTGACGCGACTTCGTTCAGCGCGTTGCGCACAATGTCTTTCAACATGCCGTGCGTGAACCGGTCCAGGTCGTCGGTCCGGTACTTCACGCAAAACTCCGGAACCCGTACGGGATCGATCGCATACGAAAGCGAAACGTCCGCACGGACCTCCTGGCCTTCCTTGCTGTTGAAGACCAGTTCTTCATTCAGCGGATGGCCCTCATGCACGTCGGCGGTCCACTTCACCGTCTGCACGAAGGTGGGAAACTCAATCACCTGCGTCTTCAGTGGCGAATAGAAGACCCATCCGGTGCGGACCGGAATGTCCTGCGCACCGCGCTGGCTGCCGGCAAGGTTCACCTCGACGCCGACGTATCCCGCGTTGATGCGAGTGATGCGAACGACGCTGGTTAGAAGAATCCATCCGATGATGATCACTCCCGCGATCGCGATCACGCGAAGGAGATTCTTCCGACTGATACCGCTGAACCTCTCGTCGTTGATATTGCGAATGTCGCGATTGAAAATAGTAGTCGTCATAGAAATCTCCTTTCTTCTGCGCACGTGCGCAGAGAATGCGAGGGCAGCGGCGTGCCTCGGCGGCAATCTCGCTGCCGTGGCGCTGTGTTCAGTGTCGTTGTGGTCGCCAGATCGCGGCGATCATGGAGGGGACAACGACCAGTAGCAGGAGCGACGATCCGAGTCCGCTCCCAAACCAAAAGTCGCTGGGAAGATTCATCCAGTCCAGAAACCGGCTGAAACATGCAACAGCCAGCAGCAGGACCAGGACGGTCAGTGCCAGCTTGAGTCTGTTCCTCATACCGGCCTCACTTTTTCGTACACTGATTCGATGATCTAGTGCGTTTGTAGTAGCGGCAAAATCGGAAGTGTCGTGGAATCAGGGATCGCCAAAAGCAAACTTTTGCATTCGCACTCTGTAGTCTTGCGGCGTCGGCAACCGACCGGTCGTTCCCGTGTACAATCGTTACGCTTACACGATGAGTCAGGATTCCGGCAGCACGCGAAAATTAATCATTGCCATTGACGGCCCGGCGGGCGCGGGTAAGAGCACGATTGCAGCACGGCTTGCGCGCAAGTTCGGCTATGTGAACCTTGAAAGCGGGGCGATGTACCGCGCTCTTGCGCTGCAGGCGATCGAGAACGATACGTCGTTCGACGATGAGACCGCCCTCGTGAAATTGGCTGACAGTTCCCGAATTCAACTGGAGCCGACCATCAGCGGCAATCGCACACTGTTGGGTGGCAAGGATGTGTCGGTGCGTATTCGCGAGCGCGATGTGACAGAAGGGGCTTCGCGCATTTCCGTGCACCCCAGAGTGAGGGAGTGGATGGTGTCGCATCAGCGCGCGATGGGGGCGGGCGGGGGAGTGGTGATGGAGGGCCGCGACATCGGCACGAAAGTCTTCCCGGATGCGGATTTGAAGATCTTTCTGGATGCCGATCCCGTTGTGCGCGAGCAGCGGCGTATGGCGCAGCAGAAAATTGCGGTCGAGGTTGCGGCGCATGTAGCCGCTGAGCTTCGCGAGCGAGATAGACGCGATCGCACCCGGGCGGCCTCTCCGCTTGTGGCGGCGCAGGATGCGGTTGTGATCGACTCGACTGCGATGAGCGAGGATGAGGTGTTAGGGAAGATCGAGGAGTTGGCGAGGGCAAGACAGGGGGGCAGAACCGTTTGAGAGTGGGTGCGCCTCTCGCATCTAGTAATCCAAACTACCACGGACTACTGCTTCCAGCGTTTCTCCTGAGGTAGGGATGCTTCGACTCCCAACGGGATCGCTTCCCGGTCTCGTTCGCCGCTCAGCGTCACATTCTGGCTGCTTCGGCTAGTTATCTGTAGCCTCAGGGCTTTCTTTCGGTGGTGGCAAGGCCTTTGCCGGTTTCGCCGGATTTGGGGGTACCGGAGGAGTTGGCGGCAGGTTCGAAGCCTTGCGGATCTCGATGCCCTCGTGTTCGTTGTTGATCACGATGTGAGATGAGCCGCTGCCTACGCTTCCGCTGGCGTGCGCCTCGTGCTCGTCGTTGTTGACCTTCAACTCCGGAAATTCAGACTGGATTTCCCCGCCGCGAGTGCGTGCATCGAGGCGGAAGCCGGCTCTGTCAGGCACCGCCAGTTGCACATCACCATTGCGGTTGTCGACCTGCACATTGCCTAAATTCCGCATGATCAATTCGACGCTGCCGTTGTCGTTCCTCATGCGTACGTCCCCGGAAACGCCATCCAGGCGAATATTTTTCGAGCGAGTCATCAGATGCAACGGTCCCGTGAGATCGTCGGCATGCAGATCATCGGAATCAAGGTCGAGTGAGCCGCCGAGTTTGGAGAACTCCATGTCGGTGCGGGACGACTTGAAAGTCACGGTTTTCGCGATCCGCTCCAGTTTGACACTCTCCTGGAACTCGCCTTCGAGCTGTACGGAGCCCTTTACGTCGGCGACCGTAAGTTCGTTAACCCGCCCGCCGACCTGGACGTCGCCGGTGACTTGCTCGACTTTGACAGAGCCCTTTTCCTGATTCACCTTCACGTTGGCGCTTATGTCGTCAACGGAGGTGTCCGAATGCTGGGTGGAGATGTCGACATTACCGCTACGACCGCTGACATTCACATCGCCACGGCGCGAGACGATCGTTACGGGAGCCTTGCGAGGCAGGGAAATATCGAGGTCAGTCTCTACCGGATGATCTCCTGCGCCCTCGACCTTAGCATCAACCGTAACCAGCCCGCCCATCACTGTGATCGTCGGTTTAGTTTCGCCATTGTATTTGTCGCCGTCACCCTGATTCTCAGCGCCAATGCGCTTCCGGACGACGATGGTGATCTTGTCGTCGTCGGAGGCGTGGACGCTGACCGCGCCATGATTATCGATCACCTTGAGGCTGGCATCGGCGGGAAAGCTCTGCTCCAGGTGGTCGTCGTAGTTGAACGTGTCGCCGAAGATGTTGTTGAAATCGCCGTCATCAATGTTGATTTGATCGCGCACCCCAGCCCAGTTCACACGCTGGACTTGGTTCGCGATAAGGCCGAACACCACGATCATGACCACGAGCAGGACTCCACCGGCGCCGATGCCGGAGACGCGCGTGCCTTCCCGCCGCGCCTGTTGATGCTCAATGATCTTGACTACGCCCCACAGGATCAGCAGTAACGGCCAATAATTGGCAAACAGGTGGGCCAGTTTGCCGACCGAAAGAACACGCATGGTGCCGAGCAGAAAAACCGTGCCGATAATGATCAGCACCAGCGGCCCGGCGAAGGACTTGTGTCGTGGCGGCGGTGGTGGCGGCAGTGGTGAGAACGGTGGAGGCGGAGGAGTCGCAACCGGGTTAGACATTCTTCACCTCCCCTGAGGAAGGATCCATGCTTTGCGACGGAGGCGTCGGCGGATTCGGTGCGGCATCCGGATACGCATCTGGCGCACCGGGAGCTGGTGGATACGTAGGGGGATAGGCCCCAGGCCCTGGCGGCAGTGGACCGATGTGCCCTGTATAGGACGCATTACTCTGCAACAGTTTGACGACGCCGATAACGAGCAGGATTGCCGGCCAGGTTTTGCCAAAATCGATCCTGGAAACGTTGTCGAGCAAGAACAGGAGGCCAATGGTCACGAGCATGGCCGGCCCCATCAGCTTGCGGGTGCGGCAGCGTTCGCACACACATCCCGGCGGATAGCCTCCGAGCAGTCCCCAGTGCTTCGCGAACAGGTACACGCCGAGAAGAATCAGGATCACCGGCCAGTAGCGATGGAGGCTGAAATCAAAAGCCGTGTTGATCAGGAAAAGCACGCCGAGGCCGATCAGAACGACGGCGGCCACAGGCACCTTGGCCTCGCTCTTCGCGGAAGACACCGCAGGCGTGGGGCTAGAACCGGATCCGAACATCGATCCAAGTCCAAATGGGTCCGGTATGGGTTCTCCGAGTTGAAGCGCTCGCGCTGTACGCACGGCGTCGATGATCTGGTAAACGTAGAAAAACCCGATGCCCAAACCTAGAACCGTGTGCATGTACCACGGCACATCGGAACTAACCCCGATGATCAGCAGCACCATGATCACCAGATGGGACAGGCCCTTGGCATATTGCGAGCAATAGACGGCACCTACGCCGAAAGGGAAAAATCCGGCGAGAATGCCCGCGACGGTGGGATTGGGCCCGGAAACTGGACCGGGGCCGACTTTGACGCCGAGGCCCTGATCCATGAATTGCTGATAGCCGGTCGGGGGCGGCGGAGTCGGCGGAACGGCCGTATACGGTGGCTGGGGCGGAACATACCCAGGCGCGGGCGCACCCTCCAGGCGTGCCGCCAGACATGATTCGCAGTAGATCACCCCGCGTACATCGCGGGTGCACTGGCTACAAAGTGGCTTGCCGCAGGTGCGGCAGAACGCCACCGCAGCTTGATCGCTGTGATTGGCGCAGTTCATACGATCCTCCTGTACGTGGTCACCGACACTACAGGCAGATCCGGATTCGACGGATCAAGCTTTGACCCATCAAAGACAGACGAACCCAATGGAGCGCCCGCCAGGATAAGCTTCTCCCCTGATTGGCTGTAATTACGCTCCTGCTTCTGCTCAGGCTGTTGTGTTGTGTCGTTCTTACGTTCCTTCTGCTGCTTGGATGGTCCCGGTTCGGCCGGGTTCACGTTGCGCTTGATGGTGCGGAGCGCAGCCTGAAGTTCCAGCACTGGCCGGACATTATCGACATAGCGGATGACCCGGGCTTGCGTGTTGTAGTACGTGCGCTTGATCGCCGAAGGCCGGAGATCAACGCTCCGGATGTCCGATGGCTTTACGCCAGCTACCGTCAGGCCCACCGACAGCGCGAAGAACGCCATGCCGAAAGACATGGCGAAGCGCGGCTGGCGAACCACGGCCCACATCGGCTCCAGGTACGAAGCTTGCACGTGCTCCCACCACGAAACCCGTGGCTGCGGAGCGCGGGTCATCACCTGCAGGCGTTGGCTGTCAACGCCCATCGTGGATGCCAGGATATTCGGGACCAGGCTGGCTGGAGGCTCCACCTCCATGAGGCCCTTCAGCCACTGACGGCCTGCTTCCGCTTCCTCAAACAGGGTCCCGCACGTCTTGCAGGTACGGGCATGCGCATGGAGGCGGTCGAGCCCGGTCCCGCTGAGGACGCCATCAAGCGCGTCTGAAAGGAGCAGGTCGAACTCGTGGCACTGCATTCCGTTGCTGGTGTGGTCTGGCATCACATCACCTGCCTATAGGTACGTTGTAGCAGGCGTGCAAGTTCCGCACGCCCTCTATTTATTCTTGATTTCACGGTACCCTCGGGAACCCTCAAAACGGCGGCAATTTCCTTGTAATCCATATCCTGTAAGTCCCTTAGAATCACTGATTCTCTGAGCTCGGGCGACAATTTGCCCAAAGCCTGGTGCACCGTCTCTGAGACCTCCCTCTGGCGGACCCGGGCGTCGGGGGGGGCCGACTCGTCTGGAATCTGTTCGCTGAGCGGCTGGGAGTCTTCGTGCTCGGACGCCGTGGTGTCGATGGAGTCCGTCATCCGGTCATGTTTGGTCTTCCGGAAATGGTCAACCAGCAGGTTCCGGGTAATGGTTGTCACCCAGGTCACAAATGCACCCTTCGACTGGTCATAACTCGAAAGCGTGCGGTACATCTTGATGAAGACCTCTTGCGTGAGGTCTTGCGCGTCATCCGCTGTACCCGCAAAGCGGTAGCAGATGTTGTATATCCTGCGGTTATAGGTCTGCACGATCTCCTCCCAGGCGGCGGCGTCCCCGGCCATACAGCGCCGGACCAGCATCGCGACGACCTGGACGTCTTCCACTTTCGCTCCCCGGAGAAGTGCGACTTCCAACTGAGACTGGGGTTTGGACCAGTGAGACCGCTCCAAACTCACCCACATGACAGTACGTCATGAAAG
>Ga0126373_10000146_pt1 | contig 47991 bp, 33 predicted proteins | sample PanSoiMetPlot_11_FD_92545 | JGI IMG/M metagenome (GOLD analysis project Ga0126373, IMG submission 92545) | Tropical forest soil microbial communities from Panama - MetaG Plot_11 | ecosystem: Environmental > Terrestrial > Soil > Tropical forest > Bulk soil | place: Panama | collected 2016-02-17 | reverse complement strand
TACGACATCGGCGAGGCCAAGCATGACGGGCACACCAACGTCACTGCTCTGAAGGAAGGCGGCGTGGGCGCACAGTTCTTCGCCGTGTATGTCTCGGCCGAATACGTGAATGGCAATCATTCCGCGAATCGCACGCTGCAGATGATCGACACGGTGCGGCACGATATCGTGGGCCGGTATCCGAAGGATTTCGAGCTTGCCACCACCGCCGACGACATTGAGCGCATTCATCGCGAGGGAAAGATCGCCGCGCTGATGGGTATCGAGGGCGGGCACGCGATCGAAGACAGCCTCCGGCTCCTGCGAGATTATTACGCGCTCGGCATCCGCTACATGACGTTGACGCATTCAAACACCAACAACTGGGCAGACTCGTCCGGCGACATCAACGATCCGAAGATCCAGCATCACAACGGGCTCACCGATTTCGGTAAGGGCGTGGTGCGTGAGATGAACCGGCTCGGCATGATGGTGGATATCTCGCACGTCGCCGACAAAACCTTCTGGGATGCTCTGGCCGTCAGCAGCGCTCCGATGATTGCGTCGCACTCCTCCTGCCGAGCGCTCGCAAACGTTCCGCGCAATATGACTGACGACATGATCGTCGCGTTTGCCAAGAAGGGTGGGGTGGTCCAGGTGAATTTCAACTGCGGCTTTCTATCAGAAAAATCTGCTGAGGCGGGGAAGAACGTGAAGCCGAGCACGATACCTGGGATGCGCGGCGAGGATGCGACTGCCGCCGAGTACAAGAAGAAGGTCCCGCCCGCGACGCTAGCCGATGTTGTCGCGCATATCGATCACATCGTGAAGATCGCAGGTGTCAACGCGGCCGGCATCGGAAGCGATTTCGACGGGGTTTTTTGCACGCCCACGGGCCTCGAGGATGTGTCCAAGTTTCCGAACCTCACGCGTGTGTTGCTCGAGAAGGGCTATTCAGCTGATGACATTCGGAAGATCTATGGGGGGAACACACTGCGTGTGATGCGGGCGGTCGAAGCTGAAGCGAAAAAGGAACAGGCCCTCAAGTAGCACGCTGTGGCGCACGTACTCGTAGGAGCAGCGTTCGCACTCGAGCGAATGCTGAGATCTCGCTCTCCCGGACGCTGTGGGGGTTTGAGACAAAGCGTCGACACGATTGTCGAGGCGGCACGCACGAGTGCGTGCGCCACACACACGGTAACATAGGAGATTAACTCATCAGGAAATTAGACTCGTTGAAAGATTGCCCGATGTGGAAAGATCGACCGATTCCCTGATTCATCAAACTATCTTCAGATGGCACTGCGCTTTTACAACACCCTTACACAGCGAGTGGAGCCGTTCACTCCGCTGCACGACAACGTTGTGCGCATGTATACTTGCGGGCCCACCGTCTATAACTACGTCCACATCGGGAATCTGCGCTCGTTCACCGCTCAAGACATCCTCCGGCGCTGGCTGCAGGCACGCGGCTATCAGATGGACCACGTGATGAACATTACCGACGTGGAAGACAAGATCATTCGGAATGCTTCTGCGGAGCACAAATCGCTCACCGAGTATACGGAGAAGTACACGCAAGGCTTTCTCGAAGACACTGGAGCGCTGCGCCTCCAGCGGCCCGAGCGGCTGGTGAAGGCCACCGAGCACATCACGGAGATGGTCCAGGCGATTCAGGATTTGGAGCGCGGAGGCTACACCTACGAGAGCGAAGGCTCCATTTATTACCGCATTTCGAAGTTTCCGGAATACGGCAAGCTGTCCCATAACGATTTCAGCGGCATTCGGGCCGGCGCGCGTGTGGACGTGGACGAGTACGACAAAGCTAATGCGCGCGATTTTGTGCTCTGGAAGGCGCGCAAGGACGGCGAGCCGTTTTGGGACAGCGCGATCGGTCCGGGCAGGCCGGGCTGGCATATCGAGTGTTCCGTGATGGCAATGAAGTACCTGGGCGAGACGCTCGATATTCACGCGGGTGGCGTCGATCTGGTGTTTCCGCATCATGAGAATGAGATCGCGCAGTCGGAGGCGATCACGTCGAAGCCGTTCGCACGCTTCTGGCTGCACTCGGAGTTTTTGAACATCGACGCGCAGAAGATGTCGAAGTCGGCCGGGAATTTTTATACTTTGCGCGATCTGCGAGAGATGGGTTATGCGCCCGAGCCGATCCGCTACCTGCTCGCGTCGGTCCCGTATCGCAAGAAGCTGAATTTTACGTTCGACGGGCTGAAGGCGGCGGCCACCGCGATCGACCGGCTGCGGAATTTCAAACTGCGCATTGAGACGGACAGATTCGCCGAAGGTGCCAACGAGGCGCTGATCGAGCGGACCGAGTCGGCGGCAAAACAGTTCGGCGACAGCTTGGACGACGATCTCAACACGGCCGAGGCCCTGGCTGCGCTCTTTGAATACGTGCGCGACGCCAACACGGCTATGGACTCGGGCGAGTTTCGCGCGGGGAACATCCCGGCGGCGCTAGAGCTTCTGGATCAATTTGACCGTATCTTCGACGTCCTGCGCCCGTCGGCTACGGACGATGCCATGAGCGACGCTCAAGTGGAAGGTCTCGTCGCCGAGCGCGCGCAGGCAAAGAAGAATCGCGACTTCGCCCGTGGCGACCAGATCCGCAAGCAGTTGCTTGACGCCGGCATTATCCTGGAAGATACAAAAGAAGGGGCGCGCTGGAAGAGGAAGTAGCATGAAAATCGAAACCCAAGCTGTGCACGCAGGGGACCGCAAGCGCGATCCCAACTCGCCCGGCGCATTCGTTCCAGTGACGACTCCCATTTACACTGCCGCCAGTTACGCCTATGCGAGCGCCGCGAAGCTCGATCGCGTTTTGGGGCGCGAGGAAGAAGGCTTCTGCTATTCGCGCTACGACAACCCGACTAGCGCCGCGCTTGAAGAGCTTGTGGCCACGCTCGAAGGCGGACACGGCGCGCTGGCCTGTTCGTCCGGCATGACGGCCGTGCACATCGCGGTTCTGGCTGCGCTGACAGATCGCCGGAAATCGATTTTAAGCGCGAGCGCAATTTATGGCGCAACGACGAGTCTGCTGACCAAGATTCTCGAGCCGCTTGGCATCGAGATCAACTTCATGGATGCCTGCAACCTGGACGAGGTGCGGCAGAAAATCGCGGATACAAAGCCAGGCTGCGTGCTGCTGGAAACGATATCGAACCCTTTGCTTCGCGTCGCCGCCTTGGATCGAATCGCGGAGTTGACGCGCGAGGCCGGCGCGGCGCTGGTTGTGGACAATACGTTTGCGACGCCGCTGATGGCCCGGCCGCTCGAGTGGGGCGCGCATTTGGTAGTGCATAGCGCGACGAAATTCCTGGCGGGCCACGGCGATGTACTGGGAGGCGTTATCGTCGGCGACGAAGAGCACGCCGAGCGTCTGCGAGTGATGAATCGAACGCTGGGCGTGTCCCTCGGTCCGTTTGAGGCGTACCTGACGATGCGCGGAATCAAGACTTTCGCCCTGCGCATGGAGCGGCAATGCTCCAATGCCTGCCGCATAGCGAGTTGGCTCGGATCGGATTCGCGCGTTTCACGCGTCCACTATCTTGCCGATCCGAATCATCCGGACGCCCAAGTAATCCGGCGCCTGCTTCCGAACGGGCTCTACGGCGCGATTGTCAGCTTCGAGCTGAAGGACGCAAGCAAGCAGGACGTGCTGAATTTCATGGATCGTCTGAAGCTGGTGGTTTCCGCTACTTCGCTAGGCGACGTGCACAGCTTGTTGCTCTACCCGGCGATCGCCTCCCACCGCGATGTAGCGCCGAAGCAGCGCGAGCGCATGGGAATCCACGACGGCTTCGTGCGATTGTGCGCTGGAATCGAAGCCGTGGACGACATTATTGCGGATGTAGATCAGGCTCTCGGAGGAGTCTACTCGCGGGAGTGATTTGATACGAAGGGCGTACTCTTAGCTGTGTTTTTGCCGGTTAGCTTGCTGGCCGGCACGATTACGTTGGGCACCGGCGGGTTGAGCGTGTTCGGTGGAAACGCCGACAGCGGATCTTCTCCGGCTTACGTTACTAACCCCGACTCGTTTGCCTTCGTGATGACGGACGGCATCACCACCATTGAGGGGCAACAGCGTCGAAACACTGATCCCACCGGGGGTCCCAATAGGGTGCTCGAAGCTATTGCCACGTTCGACGGCCGCCAGACCACAATCTCGGGAACCATCAGTGCCATGACTATCCCCGATTCGGAAGGCGCGGCGGGGGGACACTCCCAAGCGTTCGCAATCGGGATGTGCACGGGCGGCTGGCGCGATCAGGCGGCGGGCACCTACAACTTAAATCTGCTAGCGTCCCAACCGGCGCCCGCTAAGGACGGGTTCGCTGGAATCGCATTTGGCTTCCGGAACGGGTCGCTCTTCATGACGGGCTACGATTACGATGCGCAGCCGAGCCAGATTTTCGTCGACTTGGGAGAAGCCGGACTGGCGTCTGGACCATCGCTCAAGACTGCGCTGGCGTTCACGATCGTATATTCGTCGGGAACGATGTCGGTAAGCCTGAATGGTGGGCAAGTGGGGGCCGTGCCAACTTCTCACGACTTCTCAGGCGCACTGGTCGTCGCGATGGGGGCGAGTGTGGATCCAGGGAACGGCGTCGGCACAATGAGCTTTTCGAAGTTGGTGGCAGCCACGCCGTCTACCGTGGGCGCGCCGGCGCTACTCTATTCGGTTTCGGGGAATCAACAGACGGTCGCTGTGAACGGCGCCGTCGCCCAACCGCTGGTGGCAGGAGTTGTAGATGCCACGCGGAATCCGGTGGCGGGAGTCCTGGTCAGCTTCGCTGCCGGAGACGCCACGGCAAATCCCGCGTCGATGCCGACGAATTCTTCGGGGCAGGCCAGCACGAGCGTGATTGCCGGGAGCGCGCCCGGATTGGCGACTGTGATCGCATCGGCGGGGAACTTGCCTCCGCTTTCGTTCAATGTCAATGTGACGTCGGCTGCCGCTGGGCCCGTGATCACCAGCGTCGTGGATGGCGCGGCCTTCGGAGGGAAGATTTCGTCCGGTGGTTGGGCGACGATCCTGGGAACGAACTTGTCGGCTGCGACGGCTACGGTGAGCCCGAATGGTGCGTCGCTTCCCATCGGGTTCGGCGGAGTTTCAGTCAGCATCGACGGCAATCCCGCGTTCATTTACTACATCAGCCCGACGCAGATCAACTTGATCGTTCCCGACGACCCGACCGACGGTGGCATCAATGTTCAGGTAAATTCGCCGGCCGGAACGAGCAATGTTTTTATCGCTGACAAAGAAGATTTCGCGCCGGCACTGTTCTTGTTCAATTCGAAATATCCGGCGGCCGTCCACGCGGATGGCACGCTGCTGGGACCGGCGAACCTTCTTCCCAGTGTCACGACGCAGCCGGCCAAGACCGGCGAAGTAGTTCTGTTATTCGGGACTGGCTTCGGCTCATCGAACCCTGCGATTCCAGCCGGCCAGCTGGCCACGAACGATGCGCAGCCGGCGCAACCCGTGACCGCGACCGTTGGTGGTGTACCTGCCCAGGTGCAAGGCTACTTGATCTCGCCGGGTCAGTATCAGTTCAACCTGACTGTGCCATCGAATCTACCGCCCGGAGATGCTGCGGTCTCGCTGTCGGTGGTCAATGGGACCACGCAGAGCGGTCTGATGCTCTCGATCGGTCAGTAGTCAACTCGCGCGGCCGCTAGATTGGATCTGCACCAAAGGCTCGCTGGGCGCGGTACTCGGGATGGTCTGCGGATCACGCCAAAAGTCCATGTAGGCGATTTGGTGAACACACGATACGGTGCAGAAGGGTGCGCAGCCTTTCTGGGTGATGTACTCACGCCGGATGTCAGCGAGCGAGTATTCAGCCAAGGGCTTCGCAGGGAATCCGCGCTGCTGGGAGCAGTAATGAACCAGACCGTCCTCGCAAATGTAGAGGTAGCGTGCGCCGGCGCGGCAACGCCAATTGCTGGCTCGGCCATGCGCGATGTCGTCCTGAAAGCCGTTGATCTGCGAAAAGTTCTTCTTCTCGAAGCTCTTCATCGCTAGGAAGACGTCGCGCTCGCAATCGGCGATGGGCTTCAATTGACCGGCGTGGTCATGGATGATTCCTACCGTGGACGTGAAGCCCAGCTCGAGCGCGCGCCGCCCGACCGTGAGCGCATCTTCCGGATTATGAATCCCGCCGCCGAGCACCGAGTTGATATTGACATGGAAGAGTGCGCAGTCGGCCAGAATCTGGAGCTTTTTGTCCAGAACCTTGAGGCTTTTCTTCGAGACATCGTCGGGCATGACGTTGTCGATCGAGATCTGCATATGGTCGAGCCCGGCGTCGTTCAGCTGCTCGACCCGCTGTGGTGTCAGCAGGTAGCCATTGGTGATCATGCCGGCGATGATTCCGAGACTGCGGACATGCGCGATGAGACGGTCTAGCTCGGGATGGAGCAGCGGTTCGCCACCGCTGAACGTGATGATGGTGGTGCCGAGAGACGCCAGGTGATTCAACCGTCCGATCATGACGTCGGCGGGCACGGGCTTTGAGAAGTCGTCGTACTCATTGCAGTAGGTACACGACAAGTTACAGCGGCGGATGGGAATGATGTGGGCCATCACCGGATGATCGGTGGAAGCAAGCCCCTTGAGGATCATTCGCCACTCGCGCGCGCGCCGGGCCAAAGCCCGTCGATCACGGCGAAACTTGAATTGCAACGACGCCATTCCCGTTGTTGGAAGTTATTGTCTATTGAATCATACTCTTGCACTCCCCGCATGCGGCTCGGGCCGAAAGGTTGAACGAAACAGTTGAATGGCGACATGTTGTAGTCAGCAGCGTTTCGATGTATCGAAAGATTGTAGTAACCAGGGTGCTCCAGCGCGGCACCTAATGATAGAAGCCATGGTATTCTTAGGGCAGTTTCGAAACTCGGCGCTTCCGGAAGGCGATCGGCCGCCTAAGGAAAATGTGAGTGCGCTGGGCTTTCGGATCGGCGTCCATCACGTCTTTTATGCGATGACCCACTAAGGAGCCCGACAAGTCTCCCGCGATGTTCGAGTTTCTCTTCAAGTATCCTCGCTCGGTTTTCGACAAAGGCAGTTTTGTGCTGCTCGGGCAGTGGCCGGTGTGGGCGATGGTTTTGTGTCTGGCGGCTGCGGCGGGGGGTCTGGGCTACACGATTTGGCGACGCCGAAAGCGAGTCGCGCCTTCGATGCGCGGTGGCCGGACCGCGGTGGTTTGGATACTCCAAACGCTGCTGGTTTGTCTGCTGCTGTTTTTGTTGTGGCAGCCTGCGTTGAGCATCGCTACGCTGCGCCCGCAGCAAAACATCGTGGCGGTGGTGATCGATGACAGCCGCAGCATGTCGGTCGCGGAAAATGGCGAAACCCGCAAAGAGGAAGTAATAAAAACTCTGAATAGCGGTCTTTTGAATAGCTTGCAGTCTAAATTTCAAGTTCGCCTTTACCGCTTTGGCGATCATGTGGAACGCCTCGAAAGGCCGGACCAACTGACCGCGGCGGCACCGGCGACGCGCATCGGCGACAGCTTAAAGGAAGTGGTCGCCGACGCAGCGACGCTTCCGATCGGCGCGGTGGTGGTGATGAGCGACGGCGCCGACAACTCGGGCGGCATCGATCTCGAGACCGTCTCCGACATCAAGCGGCAGCGTATCCCGATTCACACCATCGGTTTCGGCCGGGAAAAGATGGATCGTGATGTCGAATTGAACGATGTGCAATTGCCGCGGCGATCGCTTGCCAAGTCGCGGCTGGAGGCCGAGGTCAGCTTCCATCAGGAAGGGTTTCGCGGCGAGAGGGCGCACCTGGCAGTACGCGAAGCAGGAAAGGTTTTGGCCGCCCGCGACATCACATTCAAGGGCGACGGCGCGGTTCAGACCGAAGCGATCCTCTTTAATGCGGGCGACGCTGGGGTGAAGAACCTCGAGTTTTCCATCGACCCGCTGCCGCAGGAGGAAAACCGCCTGAACAATTCCGCAACTCGCGTGCTCAACGTGGATTCGGCCACGCCGCGCGTCCTTTATATGGAAGGCGAGCCTCGCTGGGACTATAAATTCCTGCGCCGAGCTGTGGAAGACGATAAGAACATCGCGCTCTATAGCATCGTCCGCACGACGCAGAACAAGAATTACACCCAGACGCCCGATGACAAGCATCCGGAATTGAAGAACGCGTTTCCGTTTCCGAGCAAGGTGGAAGATCTCTTCGATTTTCAAGGCCTGATCCTCGGCAGCATCGAAGCGAACTATTTCACGCCGCAGCAGCAGGAGATGATCCAGCAATTTGTCGATCGCCGCGGCGGGGGAGTGCTTTTTCTAGGCGGGCGCTCGGCGCTAGCGGAAGGCGGTTACGATAAGCCGCCCCTTGACGAACTGTTGCCGGTTCGTCTGCCGACCCATAAAGGCACGTTTCATCGCGATCATGCCAATCCCGAGTTGACGTCTTCCGGCCGCGACAGCCTGATCACTCGCATCGAAGAAGATCCCGCGAAGAATGTAGATCGCTGGAACAAACTTCCCTACATGTTGAGCTACCAGGAAGCCGGCACAGTGAAGCCGGGCGCGACGGTGCTCGTTGAAATGAAGGTGGGGGGCCGCGCGCTGCCGCTGCTGATCACGCAGAAGTACGGCCGCGGGCGAACGGCCGTCTTCGCCACGGGAAGCGATTGGACCTGGCAAATGCTCCAGCCGCTGGAAGATATGAGCCACGAAATCTTCTGGCGTCAGATGCTGCGCTGGTTGGTCAGCGACACGCCGACGCGCGTGGTTGCGTCCACACCGAGCGTGACGCTCGAGGACGACGGGCGGGTGCGGCTCCGCGCTGAGGTTCGCGACACGACTTATCTGCCGACCAGCGACGCGGACGTGCAGGCGCGCGTGGTGGGTCCGAATGGCGCCGCTGAAACTGTCGAACTGCATCCCGATCCGACGGCGCAGGGCGTGTACCTGGCGGATTGGAACGCTGAGCATGCTGGATCGTACATTACCGAAGTCACGGCGCATCGCGGCCAGCAGGAACTGGGGCGCGACGTGGTCACGTTCCGGCGCGAGAATGGGGTCGCCGAGAATTTCCATCTGGAACAAAACCGCGATCTGCTCGAAAAGCTTTCCTCTCAGACCGGCGGCAAGTACTATCGCCCGAACGAAGTGAGCCGGTTAGGCGAGGACATATCCTATTCAGAGGCCGGCATTAGCGTTCGTGAGACCAAAGACTTGTGGGACATGCCGGTGGTGTTCTTCTTTGCATTGTTGTTATGCTGCGCCGAATGGTTATTGCGCCGTCGTTGGGGTGTCGTATGAAGTCGCATGTGGCGCACGCACTCGTGGGTGCCGCGTCGACACTCGTGTCGACGCTTGTGCTTGCCTCGGCCCTGAATGCCGCCACGTTCTACGTGACCATCGCGGGTCTGGGAGGCGAACCTGACTTCGAACAGCGTTTTACGTCCTTGGCTCAAGAAATCGACAAGCTTGTGCAATCGAACTCAGATTCGAAGGTAACGACGCTTTACGGCCCCAAGGCGACAAAAGCGCAAATCCAAGCCGCGCTGGGACAAATCGCGAAGGAAGCGAAGCCCGCCGATGCCCTGGTTGTGATGATGATCGGCCACGGCGGTTACGACGGCTTCGAGTACAAAATCAATCTGCCGGGTCCGGATCTGTCGGGCGTCGAGCTGGCTTCACTGCTCGATCGGATCCCGGCCACGCGCCAGCTCGTTGTCAACATGACCAGCGCCAGCGGTGGTTCGCGCGCAGCGCTCGAAAAACAGGGTCGCGTCGTAATCACCGCGACCAAGAGCGGCACCGAAAAGAACGCGACCGTCTTTGCGCGGTACTGGGTGGAAGCGTTGCGCGACCCTGCGGCAGACACCGATAAGAATGAAACCGTGACGGCGCTCGAGGCGTTCAATTACGCCAATGAAAAGACGGCGCAGTTTTACGAATCGCAAAAGCGCCTCGCGACTGAGCATCCGACACTCGAAGACACCGGCCAAGGCGATGGCGCGCGTAAACCTTCGCCCGAGAACGGTCAGGGGTTGCTGGCTTCGCGTTTCACGCTGCTGCGCCTCGGCTCGACCCAGCTCGCTGCCACGACGCCCGAGAAGAAAGCTCTGCTCGAAAAGCGGGAGGAGCTGGAACAGGCTATCGACAAGCTAAAGTATGACAAGGCCGCGCTGCCGCCCGACGAATACAAGAAACAGCTCGCCGATTTACTCCTGCAATTGGCGAAGACGCAGGCGGAGCTCGACAGATGAGGCGCGCTCTACTGTTGTTGATCTGCGCGGCTGTGCCCGTCATCGCTCAGACACAGGTGGCCCAGACGCTCGATCAATGCCAGACGCTGCGACGTCATGGCCAGCTACAGCAAGCGCAAGGCTGTTACGGTCGTCTGGTCGCCAGCTCCGATCCGTATCTGCACGCCGAAGGACTCTGGGGCGTCGAGCAATACAAGGATGCGAACGAGGCTTTCCGGGCCGCTGTCAAGAACAATCCGAAGAACGCCAAGTACCGAGTACGCTGGGGCATGTTGTTCCTGGAGCGCTTCGTGCCCGCGGAAGCCGGAGGCCTATTTTCCGAGGCTCTCGAGATTGACAAAAACAACTCTGATGCCTACCTCGGCCTAGCGAAAGTGGCTGCGCTCGAATACGGCAGCAAAGCCGTCGAGTACGCGAAGAAGGCCGCGGATCTGAATCCCAGGATGTTCGAGGCGCATGAGCTGCTCGCGTTTCTGGCGCTCGAAGACGGCAACGAAAAGCTCGCAGCTGAGGAAGCCGATAAGGCGCTCGCGATCTCCCAAGAGGCGCTGGACGCCATGGCCATCCACGCGTCACTCGATTTTCTGCACGACAAGACCGAATCGCCGTGGACGGACCGGATTCTCAAGATCAATCCTGTGTACGGCGACGCGTACTTAACCGCCGGACACTTCTTCGAGATCAACCGCCGCTATCCGGAGTGCGTGCGCGCGTATCGCAAGGCTCTCGATCTGAACCCGCGCTTGTGGGAAGGGCACACGCAGTTAGGCCTTATGCTGATGCGCCTGGGCCAGGACGAAGAGGCGCGCACGCAGCTTGAACAAAGCTACAACGCCGGCTACCAGAGCAACGAGACCGTGAACACGCTCCGGCTGCTCGACAAATACAAAGACTACGAGACGTTCAAGACCGATAACACCATCCTGCGTATCCATAAGAAGGAAGCCGATCTGCTGCGGCCTTACCTCGAGCCGGAACTGAAGAAGATCATCGCCACGTACGAGAAAAAATACCAGATGAAGTTGGATGCACCGGTGCAGATCGAGGTGTATCCCGACCACGATGACTTCGCGGTGCGTACTGCTGGCATGCCGGGTCTCGGCGGGATCTTGGGCGTGACGTTTGAACATGTGGTTGCGATCGACAGTCCCTCGGGACGGCCACCGGGGACCTATCATTGGGCAACGACCATGTGGCACGAGATGAGCCATGTGTTCGTGATTCAGGCCACCCGCGGCCGCGTCCCGCGCTGGTTCACTGAAGGTCTGGCGGTCTATGAGGAGACTGCGGCTTCGCCGGACTGGGGCGATCGTCTCGACCCGGAAGATATCCAGGCCATCCAGAACAAAAAACTGCTGCCCATCGCCGAGCTTGATCGCGGATATATTCGCCCGAGTTATCCGACGCAGGTGGTCGTATCGTATTTTCAGGGCGGCAAAACGATCAGCTTCATCGTCGAAAAGTGGGGCTACGCGAAGGTGCTCGAAATGATCCAATCCTTTGCCAAGCTCGTGCCGACCTCCGAGGTGATCAAGAAAGACCTCGGAATCGAGCCTGAGGAGTTTGACAAACAATTTCTTGCCTGGCTCGACGCCCAGACCAAAACCACCGTCGAACATTTTGCGGACTGGCGGAAGGACTTGAAGCAGATGGTGGACGATTCGCGCGCCAAGAAATACGATGACGTCCTCCGCGAAGGCAGCCAGATCGAGGGTTGGTATACCGACTATGTCGAACCGGGTAGCGTATACGAGCTGATGTCGGACGCCTATCTCGCCAAAAACGACAAATCGGCGGCACAGAAGGAACTGGAAAAGTACAACCAAGTCGGCGGACGTAGCTCGATGCTGGTGGAGAAGCTGGCCAAGCTGGAAGAGGATGCAGGCGACTCCAAGAAAGCCGCTGCTACGCTCAATCGACTAAACTACATTTATCCCGAAGACCAGGAGCTGCATAAGCGTTTGGGTGATCTCTGGCTGGCTCAAAATAACGTTGCAAGCGCGATTCGCGAATACCAGGCATTGGTGGCGCTGAAACCGATCGATCAGGCGGGTGCGCACTACCAACTCGCGAAAGCCCTTCAGTTGGCGAATCGATCGAAGGAAGCCCGCGAAGAAGTGCTGCTTGCGCTCGAAGCCGCGCCCGGATACAAGCCCGCGCAAAAACTGCTGCTCGAAATCTCACAATAGATAAACTCATGTCCACTCTAAGCACTGCTTTAAGCACAACCGAATCGGCGGAACTAAAAACCCGCATCGATCGCTTCCAGGAAGCGCACACAGGGATCGTTCGTGAGGTCCGAAAGGTAATTGTCGGACAGGAAGATGTTGTCGAGCAGGTGCTCATCGCGCTATTCGTCGGCGGGCATTGTCTGATCACCGGTCTGCCGGGAACCGCCAAGACGCTGCTGGTCCGGACGCTGGCGCAGACGCTGGGCCTGGTGTTCAAGCGCATCCAATTTACACCGGACCTGATGCCGTCCGATATCACCGGTACCGACATCATCGAGGAGGACACCGCGACCGGACATCGCAGTTGGACGTTCGTGCCGGGACCGATCTTCTCGAACGTGCTGCTGGCCGACGAGATCAACCGCACGCCTCCCAAGACGCAATCGGCGCTGCTCGAAGCCATGCAGGAGTTCTCGTGCACGGTGCGCGGTCACATGTATCAGATCAATCCGCCGTTCTTTGTGCTCGCCACGCAGAACCCAATCGAGCTCGAAGGCACTTATCCGCTGCCGGAAGCGCAGCTCGACCGCTTCTTGTTCAATACCGTTCTCGATTACCTCTCGGCCGACGACGAAGTGAAGGTAGTCGATCTCACCACTACGACTCGCGTTGCCAAGGTCGATGCGGTTACGAATGCCGAAGAGATATTGAGCTTCCAGCAACTGGTGCGTATGGTGCCGATCGCCGAAACGGTCGCGCGCTACGCTGTGGAGTTTGTCCGCGCGACGCGTCCCAATGATGCGACCGCACCCGATTTCGTTAAAAAGTACGTGAATTTCGGCGCCAGCGTTCGCGCCGCGCAATTCATCGTACTGGCCTCCAAAGCCCGCGCCCTGCTGCGCGGCCGGTACCATGTCGCGTTTGAAGATATTCGTGCGCTTGCGGCCCCGATCCTCCGGCACCGCATCCTGCTCAACTTCCACGCTGAATCCGAGCGCCTGGATTCGGATGCCATCCTGAAGCGCATGCTGGAGTGGAAACCCGAGCCGAAGTGATGCGGCCGTGGTGCACGCACTTGTGCGTGCCGTGTTTGCACTCGTGTGAATACGGCGGCCCGAAAGAGAAGCAATAGTGTTACCGCACACCCCAACGCGTTTTATCGACCCCCAGCTCTTAGCCGGGTTGTCACATCTCGACCTGGTTGCGAAAACCGTGGTCGACGGCTTTGTCGCCGGTCTTCACAAATCTCCTGACTTCGGGTTCAGCCAGGAGTTCGCCGAGTACCGCGCGTATACTCCCGGTGACGACCTGCGCCACGTCGACTGGAACGTCTACGCCCGCACCGAACGCGCCTACTTGAAGCGCTACCGCGGCGAGACGAATAGCCAGCTCACGCTGATGGTGGATACCAGCGCGTCGATGGGCTATACGTCGCACACCATCACCAAGCTGGATTACGGCCGCTTCCTCGCCGTCTCGCTGGCTTACCTCGCCAACCAGCAGCGCGACGCCGCGGGTGTGATCGTCTTCGCCGACGATGTGGTGAATTATGTCCAGCCATCCACTCGGCAAGGCCAGTTCATGCGCGTTGCGCACGCGATCGAGAAAGCCGATATCGGCACGCGCACCGATTTCGCGAAACCGTTTATCCATTTTCAGCAGTTTCTGAGGCGGCGCGGCATCGTGGTGGTAATTTCGGATTTCTACGAAGACCCGCAAACAGTGATCGATACAGTGTCACCCTTGCGCTTTCATGGCAACGACCTGATCCTGTTTCACGTCCTGGATCCGCAGGAGATTCGGCCAAAACTTAAAGAGCCGATGCTGTTGGTCGACATGGAAACGCAAGACGCGCTCGAAGTCTCGCCGGAATACGCGCGTGAAGAATACACGCCGCGCATCGATGCGCACATCGACGCGCTGGCCAAGAAGGCCGCGGCTTCCAACATCGATTACTTCTTGCTGCGGACAGATCGACCTCTCGACGATGCGATGCTCGAGTATTTTTTGATTCGCAAGGGGAGGATGTAATGGGCTTCCTCGCGCCTTGGTTCCTAGCGGGCGCAGCGGTCATCGGTCTGCCTTTGTGGATTCATCTGCTGCGACAGTACCGCAGCACGCCGCATCCTTTCAGCTCGCTTATGTTTTTCGAACAGCGGACGCAAAGCTCCATCAAGCACCGGCGCCTGCGCTATCTGCTGCTACTGTCTCTGCGTATCGCTTTGTTGATCCTGCTCGCCCTGGCGTTCGCGAATCCCTTCGTCAGCCGGACTGCCGCGAGCACCGGCACGCGCAAGATGCTGATCATCGCCGTCGACAATTCCTTCTCGATGCGTTACGGCAATCACATGGACCGGGCCAAGCAACTCGCGACCAGCGCCGTCTCCAACCTCAACGGCGGCGAGCGCGGACAGGTACTTGCGTTCGGCTCGCGCGTTCACTTTATGACGCAGCCCGTGGAAGATCCCGACGCGCTGAAGGCTGCTATCCAGACCATCCAGCCTTCCGACGAACGCAGCTCGTACGCCGAGCTGGCCCGCGCGCTGCGGACCATCCAGCAATCGGCGCGTATTCCGCTCGAAGTTCATCTGGTGAGCGACATGCAGAAATCGTCGCTGCCGGCGGCGTTCGCGGATCTACGGCTCGGCCTCGACACGAACCTTGTCTTCCATTCTGTGGCCGATGCGCGCGAACCGAACTGGCTGGTGGAAAGCGTAACGGCTCCAGCCAAAATCTTCGACCCGAAAAAGGTGCGCGTGCAGGCTGTAATCGCTAACGTCGGCGCATCGGAGAAAGCGCAGCGCACCGTGTCGCTCGTGCTGGATGGCAAAACGCTCGAAAGCAAGCAGGTGGACGTGCCGCCGAATGGCCGCGCGAGCGTCGAGTTTCTCTCACTCGAATCCCCGCATGGATTCCACAAAGGCGAGATCCGCATCGAACCGCAGGATTCACTGCACCAGGACGACCATTTCGCTTTCGCCGTCGAACGCGCCGATCCGCATCCGGTCCTTTTCCTGCATCCGTCCGGCGATGACCGCGACGAGCTCTACTACCGCGCCGCTCTCGAGTCGGTTCCGGAGGCGGGATTCCTGCTCGAGCCGCTGGCTGTCGAACAGGCGTCGAATCAGGCCTTCTCGAAATACGCGTTCGTGGTGCTTTCCGACGTCGGCTCGATGCCCTCGGGACTCGAAAACAGCCTTCGCAACTATGTCACTAACGGCGGGTCGCTCCTGGTCGTGCTTGGGCCTGGATCGGCTGCGCTCGCGCATGTCCCGGTCTCGAACCAACCGATCCAAGGTTCCAATTATGCCTCGCGCGAAGGCGACCGATTCCAGATCGTCGCCAATGCCGACGCCGAACATCCCGCTCTCCGCCGTGCCAACAAGCTCGATGGCGTCCAGTTCTATCAGCTCATTAAGGTGGATCCGGGCGACTCTCGAGTGATCGCCCGTTTAACCAACCAACTCCCGCTGCTGCTCGAAAAACAGGTCGGCGAGGGCCGCGTCCTGGTCTTCAGCTCCACATTCGACCGTATCTCGAACGATCTCCCCCTGCATGCCAGCTTCGTCCCGTTCGTCGAGGAAAGCGCCCGATACCTGGGCCGCCAGCAGGATCAATCGACGAACATTGCCGTGGATTCCTATCTCGAGCTGCGCTCGGCTAAGGATCAGGGATCGTCGGTCGAAGTGGTCGACCCGGACGGGCGCAGTCCGTTGTCGCTTAAGGAAACAACCACCGCCGTTTCTTACCAGGTGAATCGCGAGGGTTTTTACGAGATTCACAGGACCAACGGCCGCCAGGAACTGGTCGCCGTGCATGCCGACCGGCGCGAATCCGATCTTACCCCGGTCTCGCAAGAAACTCTGGATTTATGGAAAAATACCGGCCGCTCCACTGAGACGGCGGGGCCTGGTGGCGCGTCTGACAATCAAGCGCGTCCGTGGAGCTTATGGCGCTATGCTTTGCTATTGGTGTTACTAACCGCCATAATCGAATCATTGATCGCCAGCCGATATCTATCGGTGGAGAAGGAGGCAGCGTAAATGAACGCCCTCGATCAGCTCAACGCGTACTTGCGGCGCCTGGAAAGCCGGCTACGCCTGCTCGCGTTCTCAAAAGGCACTTCGCTGGTGGCCGTCTCGGCTTTGCTGGTCACCGTCGTCCTGGTTTGGATCACCAACCGCTATGCGTTTTCGCCAGGGAGCCTGATCGTCGCGCGCATTTTTCTGTTTCTTTCCGTAGGCACCGCTATCGCGTTCGGGCTGGTGATTCCGCTTCTCGGCTTGAATAGGCGCAACGCTGCCCGCAGCGCGGAACGGAGATTCCCCGATTTCCAGGAGCGATTGCTTACCGTCGCGGAAAAAGAAAACTCGAACGACCCGTTTGTCCAGTTGCTCGCTTCCGATGCCATGCGAGTCGCCGAGCATAGCGAGCCTGATCGCATCGCACCGACTGGTCCGATTCTTGGATTCCTCACGTCCGCCGGTGCGGCCATCGCTGTTCTGCTTTGGTTGATCCTGGCAGGGCCTGGATATTTCGGCTACGGGACATCTTTACTTTGGGCCGGCGCTCCGAAAGCGGGGACGAATCACGCTTTCTATGACATCGCGGTCACCCCGGGCGACAAGACTGTTCGCCGCAAAGCCGATCAATTAGTCACGGCGCAGGTTCTCGGATTCGAGGCTCCCAAGGTTCGCCTGTTCGCGCGCTATCAGAGTACATCCAAGTGGGAGCCGGTCGATATGCTGCCGTCGCCGGGTGCATCGACCTACGAGTTTCTGTTCAGCGCTTTGGCGACCAACGTCGAGTATTATGTGACCGCGGGCGCGGTTGAATCGAAGCACTACAACCTGAAGGTAATCGATCTCCCGACGATCAAGAAGATTCGCGTTACCTACCATTTCCCTGCCTGGACGGGGATGAAGGATCTGGTGGAAGATCCGGGCGGCGATCTGCGCGCCGTCGAGGGAACTGAAGCCGAAGTTTCCATCCTCACCGACAAGCCGCTCGCCAAGGGTGTTCTCATGCTCGGCGACGACAAGCAGCTCGAGTTGAAGTCCTCCGACGGCAGCTGGCTGAGCGCTCGTGTTCCGATCAATAAAGACGGCATGTATCATATCGCCGCCATCGAGCAGGGCGAGAACGTCCGCATGACCGAGGACTTCTTCATTGAAGCGAAGAAGGCCCTGGCCCCCACTGTGCGGATCGAGCGGCCGGGCCGCGACGCCAAAGTGAATCCTATTGAAGAGGTCACTGTCGCGGTCAGCGCTGAAGCCGATTTCGGTCTGAACGACATGAGCCTGCACTACTCCGTGAATGCGGGTCCCGAGAAGACTGTCTCGTTGCTCCCGCAAAAAGGCGAGCGCAAAGCCGATGGCAAATATCTCATCGCGCTCGAAGATCACAAGATGTCGCCCGGTGACTTGATCACGATCTACGCTACTGCCAAGGACGCGCGGAATACATCGAAGACCGACATGTATTTCATCCAGGCCGAGCCGTTCGAGCGGAACTACTCGCAGTCGCAGGAGTCGGGCGGAGGCGGTGGTGGTGGAGGCGGCGGCGACCCCACAGGAGAAATCTCGCAGCGCCAGAAGGATATTATTGCGGCCACCTGGAACGAGCAGAAGGGCGGCTCGAAGAACCCATCCGAAGCGGCGGATGACGCGAAATTCCTCGCTGACCAGGAAGAAAAGCTTGCGCAGCAGGCGCTCTCTCTCGCCAATCGCATGAAGGCGCGCGAACTTGCCGACGCCAATTCCGAGTTCAAGAATTTCGCGACCGAAATGCAGAGCGCGGCCAAAGCCATGAGCGAGTCGGCGCAGAAGATCCGAACGCAGAAATGGAGCGATGCCATGGCGCCCGAGCAGCAGGCGCTGCAGCATGCCATGCGCGCCGAATCGATGTTCCGCGATATTCAAGTCGCTTTCGGCAATCAAGGCGGAGGCGGCGGTGGTGGCGGCGGGATGAGCCGGGATTTACAAAATCTCGCTGACCTCGAGCTCGACCGCGAAAAGAACCAGTACGAAAGCGGGCGGCAGTCGGCCAGCGATTCGCGCGCCAAGCAGATCGACGACGCGCTGCAAAAGCTCCAGGAATTGGCTCGCCGGCAGCAGGAGCTGGCCCAACAGCAAAAAGATCAACAGCAGGCCTTCCGCCAGCGCTGGGAGCAGGAGATGCTGCGGCGTGAAGCAGAAGAGCTGAAACGGCAGATGGAGCAGCTCCAGCGCGGCGATCAGTCCCAGCAGGGCGATCAGAGCCAGTCTGGCCAACAGTCTAACGGCCAGCAATCGTCGAGCGGTTCTTCGTCGAGCCAGCAGGCCAATGGTCAGCCGGGACGGCAGGGCAATTCCGGGCAAACGGGTTCCACTGCGAGTCCGCAGTTGCAGCACGCCATCGAGCGATTGCAGCGCGCTACCGACGACATGCGAAACGCCGAGTCGCAGCAAAACAGCACGCCGGAGCAGACGCGCCTCAATCAGCAGCGCGCCGCGCAAGGTTTGCAGGAATCGCGCGACATCTTGAACGGCATGCAGAATCAAAACGCTGCTGGCCAGCTCGACAGCATGGTCCAGCAGGCCAACCAGCTCGCCGGCCAGCAGAGCGATTTCCAGAACCGTCTGCGCCGTTCGCTGGGTGGCCAGGATACAACGCAGCTTGAGCGTCAAGCCCGCGCGATGGCTGCGGAAGGTCAGCAGATGGCCGACAAGCTCAAGCAGCTCGAAAAGCAAATGTCCGATACGGCTCATAGTTTGGCGGGCGCGCAGAATCCGACCTCAAACAAGCTTCGTGAAGCCCTCTCAGAGGCGCAGCAGACCGAACTCGAGCGGCAGATGCGGCAGAATGCCCAGTGGATTGGGCAGGGCTACGGCCCGCAGGTTTGGGTTCGCGAATCCAACGTGACAGCGGGCATGAACACTCTGCGCGACAAGCTCCAGGACGCACAAGCGTCGCTCGCGCAAAACGGCCAGCCAGGCAAGGGGCCGGTCGGCAATAGCAAAGACGATCTCGAGAAAGCTTTGGCGCAGGTCGAGGCGGCGCGCAACCGTCTCCAGCAAGCCATTGAGCAGCGCGATGCTCGGAACGGAAATCAGCCCGGCCGTCAGGGCCAGCAAGGTCAGGGACAGCAGCCGGGTGGTCAACAACCCGGACGCGCCCAGGCGCAAAACGGGAACGGGCAGCAGACTGGCGGACAGCAGCCGGGAAATCAACAGGGCGGCCAACAATCGGGAAATCAGCAGGGCGGCCAGCAGTCCGGACAAGGACTGCAAAGTGGCGGCCAACAGGCTGGCAATCAGCAGGGTGGACAACAAAGTGGCGGCGCGCAGGCCGGCGGAGCGTGGAACGGCGGCAATTGGAATGGCGGACCGTGGGGCGGAGCGCTCGGCGGTCCCGGACCGGTTCAACCTTACAATGGCTGGGTACCGCTCGATCAGGGCTATCGTGAATCGCAGCGTGACATGAATTCGCTCCGCGACTTCATGCGCAACAATCCCGACTTCGCAACGGATTATCTCAACCTGATGCACGCTCTCAATCCCGCTTATCAAAACGACGCCGAGCTGGAGGGCCGCATCAGCCGCGAGGTTTTGCCGAACATCGAGCGCCTGGAGCTTGAACTCCGGCGCAAGCTGGACGAGAAGAACGGCGACCAGGTCCGTAGCGCGGGCACTGAGACGATCCCGCAAGGCTATTCGGACGCTGTCGCGGATTACTACCGTAAACTCAGCAAAGGCAAGTAGATGTGGCGCACGCACTCGCGTGTGCCGTGTGCCCACTCAAGGGCACGCCATCTCGCCGCCGTTGCCATCCTGCTAGCAACCCCAGCGCTCGCGCCTGCAACCATCACAACAGTCTGGCAACTCAGCGATCTCGAAAAAGCTGATGTTCTCGTCGTCGGTCAAGTCCTCTCCATTGAAAAATCCGAGCGGGCGGCTCAAGAATCAGAGGCCTTGCATTACGAAGTCTGGCGGATGACGGCCAATATTCACGTTCTCCGTTCTTTCAAAACGGGCGAGCCACTCTCACTCGATCGCATTCAGCTCTCATTCCTGCAGTACGCTCCCGCACAAACCGGGTTCGGTCCGCCGTCGCTTCCTGAAATTGAACCAGGCGCGACGCTTTGCCTGCCGCTTCAGAAGAACGACGATCCATCTCAGCCCTGGAAGCTTTTGGACAAGATGGGACACGATTTGACGATTCCCGTAACCACGGACCTTCCCGATTCCGTTCCACGTCCCTCGAACGCGCACGCGTTCCTCCTGGGCGAACTAGCCAACGTAATCGTTCGTGGGAACCGCCGGGAGGTTTTGGATGCAGGTCGCTACCTCCGCACTGAACCCGGCAACACGGCTCGCGAGCTTCTGCCCTTGGTCGAGTCGCAGGTCGCCAAGGACGACCAGGATCGCTGGCTGGACATCGCCACGGGCTTGGTGACCGGTGGCGGCACGCCGCGCCCCACCTTCGCCGAGCTTCGCGACCCAAACGCCAAGATAGACTGGGCGCTCATCGCGCGCACAGCAACGCAGAGGTTAGGCGATCCGGCGGAAGCGGACACCCGCATTATCGAAAAGCTGCTTGCCGACGCACCCATCAACGCCTGGGGCGCGGCGATGTCATTGATCGAATTCGGCGATCACCCCGTTCTCATCGAACGGCTGCGTCAGGCTGTGCGCAACGACGTCGAAGGCACGTCCTACATCGCATGGACGCTCGCCCGCAACGGGCATAGGGCCTTTCTCGACGACGCGCTCGCCCGCGCCCTGCGCGTGTGCGGCCGTCCGCGATCTAACTACACCGACCTCCAAGGCGCGGCAGCCTTGCTGCGCGACTTCGGCAGCGACCGCCAGCTAGATCAATTGGCTTCCCTGGTTCGCAAGTACCAAACCGAGGACCGCACGTTCTACAGCGTGCTTTGGCAGTACAGCACCGAATCAGACAATCCGCGCGAAGTGCGCGTTCTCAGTGTGGTCTTGAACGATCGAACGCAGTCGCACGGTGAATTGCGCGTCTGCGACTTTGCTCTTGGACTGCTGGAGCGCGCGACTGGCGAACATTTCAGCGCCGGCACTTTTTCTAAACATGCCGCCATTGCTCGCGCGCGCGTCTGGCTCGACGCGCATCACATCCCGCGCTGATTATTTCACCAGCAATTGCAACTGTTGATCCGTGACCGTTACTTGAGACCCGATCGCCTGCGAGATGATTTGCAGGCCCGTTGTCACCGTGATCATGTTGGTGGTCACTGTGGCGTTGGGCGTGACGGTGATGGTGAGAGCGGTCGGACTCAGAACGTTCACCTGATTTATTACGATGTCGCTGGTGCCGAATCCGACTTGCGTCTGCGAGTTGAAGTTCGTGTTGACACCCTGAACCTGGATCGTCATTTGCGAGCCCGGAATCATGACGCTCGGCGAAACCGTGATCGAAGGCGCAGGTGCCGGATCGTAGGTGAAGGTCGGCGGCGCCTGCTGCACGAACAGCGAACTCTGGCTGTCGGAGTTCAGCGCAACTACCGTGGCTATGTACGAACCCAGGCCCTGGGGGGGCGATACCAACAGCGATCCGTCGGCGTTCACGTTCTCGATAGTCCCGGGAAGTCCGTCGAAAAAGATCTGGGTGCCGGAACCGAAATAACTTCCGGAGACGTTTACGGCGCGATTTCCATTTGCGTCGAACGTCGGCGTCACCGAACTTATGGACGGAGGCGGCGTCACCACGGTGTGAAACGCCGAAGGCAGAACATAAAGATCATTGGGCGTCGAGAACAGTAGATGACCTACGGCCCCGCCCATGACTCCAAAAGAGGTATAAGCCACGTAGACTGCGATGTAAGGCTGCGGCGGAGGGAACGCCTCGGGTGTCTCCAGTTGCGCGATGCTTCCGAATGTACTGACAGTGAGACCCGGAGTTACCGTCTGGTTGGATTGCAGCAGGCCCACACCGGTCGCAACCAGTGGGACCGGAGCGGGGGCGTTTACCATCAGCGGCGTCGGCGATGAATAAATGATCGGCTTCGTGGAAGTGAGGCCGTACATGCGGACTGAACTTACCGCCTCGCTACTGCGCTGGCTGACGGCGAAGTTAATTCCCGTGGTTGTGTTTCCCGCTGTAACTTGAAGTGGCTGCGCCTGCTGCCAATTCCTGGTACCGTTCGGGCCATTATAGAACTCCGCCGCGAATGTGTTGGCTACAGGATCGTAGCTGGGCGGAATCGGGTTGTTGTTCTGGTCGCGCGGATAGTAGAGATTGTCCGCCGTGCTTTCTCCATAGGCCACATCTGGGGGCGGCAATGGGTGCACGTAAACCGAATATTGGCCTTGTGAAAGTCCGTTGAGCGGAATGCCGTTGATTTGATAGGTGCCGTCCGGATTCGTCAACGTGCTGATGGCTGCATTGCTGGGCGAGATAGCGACAACTGAAGCCAGGGATACCGGCGCCCCGTTCATCGTCACTCGACCGCTGATGCTGCCGACGCTCGCCAGATACCCAGGCGCTGGATAGAGCACTGAGATGCCGGCTCTGTCGTCGGCCGCGAGCGGCGTCGATCGGCTCGAGGTGCTGGTAGTCAACGTCGACATCACGCTCGAAGTCAGGGTATGCTGGAGGCCCAAAGCGTGTCCGAACTCATGCACCAGCGTGACGCAAAAGGACTCGTTGTAGCTGGGCGTCGCTCCGAACACCGGCAGATTGGTCATGTTGTTCGGCAAAAGCAGAAAAGAACGCGTGATCGGTATGAATGTTCCGCTGGGAGTGGTGATCGGGGAGCCAACACTGTTCGGGAAGCCCGCAGCCAACAAGCCTGGAGGTACGTCATCCGTGAACTCGACGTCAACACTCGGTGAGCCATCCAGGCGTCCCGGCACGAACAAGCCGCCGTAGGAAACCCGCAAAGCCGAGGTCTGCACGCTGTTCCACCAATTCGCCGCTGTGCGGACCTCGCTCACAATTGCCTGGAGCGAATCACCCGCCGTGAGAGCCGTTGGTCCTTGACTCGAAATGTAAAACGGCAGCGTGTTGTTAGCCAGCTTTGTCAGATCATACTTAGCGGGTGCACCCGGATTCTGGGTCCCATTTATAAAGTACAAATAGTAGTAATAAGCTGAAGCGCTGCTCGAGAACGCGATGCAGACCGCAATCAATGCGGCCAACTTGGCCATAACGCGACGACTCATCGCGCGGCTCCATTCAAGACGTCTTGAATGCGCGTTTGAAGGCTGCTAATAGATATCTGATAGTCGAAATCGATTACGGGCTGACCGGCAGCGTTCAACATCAGCTCAGTGACCGCGGCGCGCCTGAGAAGCGCCTGCCCTGAGGAGTTTGTGGACACACGAAAGAGTCCCTGAGACAGCCCGATTATCTGCGTCAAACCCGATTTGCTGGTCCACAGGAATAGGACATATTCTTGCCCGTTGATCAATTCCGGCGCCCCGGCGACGAGTTGATGCGCTCCATTGGCGACGCCGCCCATTACGGCAATGTCCACGGTGGTTGCATGAGTCCCTTTCAACGTGGCGCTGACTTGGATCTGGTAGTGAGTGTAGATCACCGATCCCTTTTGGGCGACATATGCCAACTGTGCCTTGCCGCGGACGATGGAGGTAGATTGCCGGATCATGTCGTTGAGGCTGAGTTGCAGGAGTGTCGAGGCACGCAGTCCGGGCATGGATGCCAGGATCGACACGGCTAAAACGAACAACTTTTGCATACGCGCAACACCTAGCATCGCAACTGGCGCTCCAATCGATCTCGTTGAAAGCATTGGAAAACCAACGTTTGTTAGATGATCGGTTGTATCCGTTCGACACAGGAAGCGCCCGAAATTAGGGCAGAATTAGCTGTTCCCACGGACAATCAATAGCGGAGCCTTCAATTTGTGACGTACTGCGTTAATCGTAGTCCCAAAGATGATGTCTTTCAAGCCTTTATGGCCATGTGCACCCATAACTACCAACTCGGGATCCAGCTCGTTGCCGTATCGGACAATCTCCTTCTTGGGATTCCGGGAATAGCGAACTGTCGTCTGGACGGACACGTTATCGCGTTCGAGCTCGCTGGCGATCTGCCGGAGATACTTCTCCCCGGCCTGGACCTCGGCGGTGGAGGCCTCGGCGCCATAAATCTGGCTGGTGACGTCCTCCTCGACGTGTAGCAAATACAATGTCGCGCCGTGCTGCTTTGCGAGCGCGGCGGCGTGAGCAATTGCATCCCGATCCTTGCTGGAATGATCGAGCGGGACCAGGATCTTCGAGTAGGATGGCTGCGGCAGGTCCACTGCCACCTGCTCAGGAAGCTGCATCGGGCTTCGCCCGAACCGGCTGAGCCAGCGTGGGAGTAGAGGCTGAAAGGTCATCCAAGCGAGCAGCAATCCCAGGAACAGGAGGATGGGGAACAGCACCAATTCGAGCGAAATGCGTTGGTGTCCCGCTGCATTCAGCCAATCCTGGAGCGTAATCGTCACCAGCCAAATGTCGAGGCTCAGGATGAGAGCCGCAGCCGCCCAAGCCAGGACTTGGAGCCACGTGCGATTGGCGAACTCGCCCATCCGTCTCCTGCTGCTGGTGAATTGGATCAGGGGAATCACCGCGAATGGAAGCTGCAGGTTGAGGATCACCTGGCTCAAGATCAGCAATCGATAGGTCCCATGGGCGCCGGCAAAGTAGACAGTGAGCGCGGCCGGCACAATCGCCATCGCACGCGTTACCAGGCGCCGCAGCCACGGCTGCATGCGCAGTTGGAGAAAGCCTTCCATTACTATCTGCCCGGCCATCGTTCCGGTGAGTGTGGAAGACTGTCCCGAACAGAGGAGAGCTAGACCGAAAAGAACGCTCGCGAGCGTGGTGCCGAGCAGGGGCGACAGCAGTTGGTTGGCCTGCTGGATCTCGGTCACGACGATTCCGCGCTTGAAAAACACAAGCACGGCCAGCACTAGGATCGCCGTGTTGACCAGCAGTGCGCCGTTTAACGCAATGGCGGAGTCGATGAAATTGAACCGGCAAGCAACGCGCTTGGCTTCATCGCCATCCCCGATTCGGCGTGTCTGGACCAGTGCCGAATGCAGATACAAATTATGCGGCATCACGGTGGCTCCCACGATTCCGATCGCGAGGTAGAGATTCCGATCATTCAGATGCGGAACAAGGCCGCCTACCAGCTCACCGACAACCGGCCATCCGGCCCACGAAATCTCGACGACAAAACACAGAGCGATCACCGCGATCAGCGACAGAATGAAGCCTTCGATAACGCGGATCCCCAGGCGGGACAGCCAGAGCAGCAACAGCGTATCGGCAGCGGTCGCGATCACGCCTATCAGCAGCGGGAGGTGGAATAGGAGATTGAGCGCGATGGCGGCGCCCAGCACCTCGGCAAGGTCGCACGCCGCTATCGCTATTTCGCTCAGCACCCAAAGCGAGTAGGAGACCCCGCGAGGATATGTCTCGCGGCAGGCCTGTGCCAGATCCCTTTGCGCGACAATGCCAAGCCGTGCGCTGAGCGTTTGGAGCAGGATCGCCATCAGGTTCGACAGCACCAGCACCCACAGCAACTGATAGCCGAAGCGCGCGCCACCTTCGAGATCGGTAGCCCAATTGCCGGGATCCATATATCCGACGCTCACGAGATAGGCTGGGCCGGCGAACGCGAACATCCGGCGCCACAGGGATTGTTGCGCGGTCTCAATGCTCGAATGGACTTCGGGCAGGGAGCGCCGGCCGACCGGATTGACTATGGTTGCGCGAAACAACTTAACTGTAGTTTACGCGAGGCGGTCGGGCGATACAATACGGCTGTTTCCCAGCACCGCTGGTGGTTTTCAGCCAGAGCTCGACGCTCTGCTGCAACGACATCTTGCTGAAAATGAGTAGCTTCTTGGTTGGCGATCAGAGTGCCGCTGACAGGTCCCGAGAGTGAATCGGAGATGACTCCCTCGGTACGGCGGCTGTTGGTGGTGGTTACGATGAGCGCAGCGAGCTTGCTGCTGGCTCAATATCCGCCTCCCCCCGGCCGGCCGCCCTATCCTCCGCTGCCACCGGTTCAGGTTCAAGCGGGTCAGGACCCGAATCAGCCCGACGGCCAATACGAACCTGGCCGAGGGGTCGCACGCATCTCGGTTTTAAACGGCGACGTATCGGTGCGGCGGGGAGATTCCGGCGATGTCGTGGCAGCGGTGATCAACGGCCCGATCATGGCTGACGATCGCGTACTCACTGGCTCGGCGGCGCGTGCCGAAGTCCAGCTCGATTTTGCGAATTTCGTTCGCATCGGCCCAAACTCGGAAGTGCGGTTTACTGGAATGGACGTAAAGAGCTACCAGATCCAGGTGGCCGCGGGAACAGTGACGCTCCGTGTATTGCGGCAGGGCCAGGCGCAAACTGAACTGCAAACGCCAAGCGTCGCCGTTCATCCCCTGAGGGTTGGAACCTACCGCATCGCACTGCACGACGATGGGACGTCCGAAGTCACGGTTCGGTCAGGCGAGGCGGAGGTTTTCAGCACAGGCGGCAGCGAGCGTCTCACGGCGGGGCAGACGATGAACGCGCGCGGGATGGGCGCCGACACGGAATTTCAAGTTGTGCAAGCGATTCCTCAAGATGCCTGGGATCGCTGGAACGACGATCGTGACCGGTATTTGCAGCACTCGACCGCATACCAGCGTGTGAGTCCGGATATCACGGGTGCGGAAGACCTGGATCAATACGGCCGGTGGACGCAGGATCCAACCTACGGTCAGGTCTGGCAACCGGCAGTGCCGCCGGGTTGGGCGCCGTATCAGTGCGGACGATGGGTTTGGGAAGATTACTACGGCTGGACTTGGCTGAGCTGCGATCCATGGGGTTGGGCGCCGTATCATTATGGCCGTTGGTTCTGGGGCATCGGAGGATGGAGTTGGTATCCGGGGCCAGTCTACGCGCGCTACTACTGGTCGCCCGCGTTGGTCGGCTTTTTCGGCTGGGGCAGGGGAGGAGTCGGGGTGGGCTTTGGTTTCGGCGGAATCGGTTGGGTGCCGCTGGCGCCCTTTGAAGTGATCCATCCCTGGTGGGGTCGCGGATTCTACGGTGGCTTCAGAGCCGGCGTTTTTGGCCGCCCTGGTGTGATCGCGAACGTCAATATCGCGGGGACGTTTCGCAATGCGGGCGTCATGGGCGGCGTGACTGGAGTGAATACTACCGAGTTCGGACGGCGCGCCACTTTCACAACACTGAATCGCACGCAGATTGCATCCGCAGGATTGGTGCATGGCGCGCTTCCGGTTGCGCCGGATCGTTCGAGTCTGCAGATGTCGGATCGGGCCGCGAGTGGAAGTTTCGCTCAGAGCCATGCGAGCAATTTTGTCAGTCATTCGCAGACTCCTCGGGCTAATCGCGTGACGTTCGATCAGCAGCAGCGGGGATTGCAGCAGATGTCGCGATCGAGCTTTGGCGGGGCGGTTGGCGGAGAGCGATCGGCAGGTACAGGCGCAGCGAGTGGTGGATGGAATCGCTTCGGTCAATCCGGGTCGCAAGCTTCAAGCGGATTTCGTGGCGCGCAGGCGTTGCCGCAAGGGTTGGGCAGAAGTTTCGGTAGCAGCCAGCCGGTGCGAATCAGCCCGCCCATCGTTCAGCAGCGATCGAGTGGTTACAGCGGCGGTGGTACGCGTCCCAGCGGCGGCGCACGACCCAGCGGCGGTGGCGGCGCACGACCCAGCGGCGGAGGCAGTCATGGCGGAGGCGGCGGACACGGTGGCCATCGCTAACTAGTCGAGCAACGATTTTTCGGTTTCTTCCCTCGGGCCCGGACGAGCACCTCCCAGCGAGTTCGGGCTCTTTTTTTGTTACGTAGACGCGTGAGCCACGCGTTCGATTTCCGAGACAGTGAGTTGACGGCCAAGCGGCTGAACGTAGCGGGCCAGGTGCTCCTTCGCGCCCACGTCTTCAAAGAGCTTGAGCCCGCGCTCGCTTAAGAACGATTCCAGGTGTAGCGGATCTATCCCGAAGTACCAGCTCGCAGGCCTGCGTGTTGCGCTCTTGCGAAACGATTCGTCGCGATCGGGGCGGAATTGACGAGTGATCACTTCTTCGAGGACATACGTAAAGATCAACTCCGTTTGCCTTGGGCGCGCCGCGATGGTCTTCAGGACGGCGTCCACGGCGGCGGGTTCGAGGTACTGCGTGACACCTTCCCAAATAAACACGGCCGGTTCGTTTGGATCGAGGCCGGCGGAGCTTAGAGTTGTTTCGAGCGGGTCAGTTTGGAAGTCGGTGGGAACGAATCGAACGCGCTTTGGGATGGATCCGAGGTGGGCGAGCAAGCGATTTTTCTTGAAGGCTTGCACTTCCGGCAGATCGAGCTCGAAAACGGTAACTGTGGCAGCCGCGAGGCTCGGAAGGCGGCACGGCCGTGTGTCCAGCCCGGCGCCGAGAAGAACTACGGTTTTCAAACCGCGCCATATTGCTGCGTTTACGGCGTCGTCAATCGCGCAGGTTCGGCACAGTAAAGCTCCACGAGTCCCTGGCGCGGCGCTTTCGAATAGATTCAGGAATGTCCGGCGCAGGAAGCGCTGCCGAAGCACGAATCGGGAGGGCGAGGGAAGCAGCTGAATGACCAATGGATCGTCGAAGAGCCGGACCTTTTCCGGCAGAAACATCTCGCTGGCGCGAATTGAGGCCGCTCCATAGGCGGTTCGCCCGGCCGCATCTCTGCTCGGCATTCCAAAGGCAGACTACCATAAGCTTGATGGACGAAGACCGAATCGCAGGCCTATGCGCGAGCTGCCAGAATGTGCGCCGGATTACGTCCGATCGCGGCTCCCGCTTCTATCTCTGCGAACTTTCGAGGACCGATCCACGTTTCCCGAAGTATCCGCGCCTCCCCGTGCTGACCTGCTCGGGATACGTTCGCGCTCAGGCTAACCAGTAGGCGCAAAGAGCGTTTCACATGGGGAGGCGCATGGACACACTGGGCTGGTTCGAGAGTCTTTGGCAAGACGTCCGATACGGGGCGCGGCTGCTGCGGCTGAGCCGGGGGTTCTTCGTGGTGGCGACGTTGTCGCTAGCACTCGGGATCGGGGCGAACACGGCGATTTTCCAGCTTCTCGACGCGGTTCGCATTCGCCTGCTGCCGGTGGGGCACCCCGAGCAGCTTGCCGAGCTGAAGATCGCAGACAACGATCACTGCTGCTCCGGCAATTTTTCCGATCGCCGGCCGAACTTCACGTTTCCTCAGTGGGCCGAAATCCGCGCGCATCAGCAAGCGTTTTCTGGAATCTTTGCATGGGGTGATGAACGATTCAATCTCGCCGCGGGCGGCGAAGTTCGATACGCAGACGGGCTTTGGGTGAGCGGCGACTATTTTCGAACGCTGGGTGTTCAGCCATTCGCGGGGCGTTTGATCTCGGCTGAAGACGATCGTCCCGGCTGCGGATCGCCTGGCGTGGTGCTGAGCTACGCGTTCTGGCAGCGCGAATACGGCGGCGATGCAGGGGCGATCGGGAAGAAACTCGCGCTCAGCTCGCGGCCGTTCGAGATCCTCGGAGTGGCGCCGTCCAGTTTCAGTGGCGTCGAAGTCGGCAAGACATTCGATGTCGCCGTTCCGGTTTGTGCCGAGCCCTGGATGCATGGCGAGCAGAATCACACAACCAAGCGCCATCACTGGTGGCTTGCAATCATCGGGAGGCTGAAGCCGGGGTGGGCATTGCAGCGCGCTATCGCGGACGTGCAAACGATTTCGCCGCAGGTTTTCGAAAGCACGGTTCCTCCGAACTACCGGCCGGATATCTCGAAATGGTACACGCTGTACAAACTGACCGCAGAGCCTGCAGGCTCGGGCGTTTCGGGCCTGCGCAAGCGCTACTCCGAGCCACTGTGGTTGTTGCTGGGCATCGCGGGGCTGGTGCTGTTGATCGCGTGCGCGAATCTGGCGAACCTGATGCTGGCGCGTGCGAGCGCTCGGGAGCGCGAGATGGCGGTTCGTTTGGCCATCGGCGCCGACCGCGGGCGTCTGATCAGGCAGTTGTTGGCCGAGAGCTTGTTGCTGGCGGTGATCGGGGCGGCCATTGGCGCATTGCTGGCCCGATTCTTGAGCGAGTACATGATCAATCTGCTCAGCACCAGCGAGAATCGGTTGTTCGTGAATCTGAACGGGGACTGGCGCGTGTTTGGATTCACGGCTGTGGTCGCGGTGCTGACCTGCATCCTGTTTGGACTCGCGCCGGCGTTGCGCGCCACGAACACTGCGCCCGCTGCCGCGATGAAAGCTTCGGGGCGCGGGCTCACGGCCGATCGCAACCGGTTCGGAGTGCGCCGAATTCTCGTGATCAGCCAAGTCGCGATGTCGCTGGTGCTGGTGGTGGGTGCGCTGCTATTCGCGCGCAGCATGCAGAACCTGCTGACGCTGGACGCGGGATTTCGAGAGAGCGGCTTGCTGGTTGCAGGCGTTGGCATTGACCGGCTGGCCATGACGCCCGACGCGCGTGGGGCCTTTTATCGTGAGCTGGTCCGCAACGTTCGAGCGATTCCGGGCGTGGATCAGGCGGCTACAAGTACGATCGTGCCGATCAGCGGCAATGGCTGGAACAACTACATCGACATTCTTGGACAGCAGAATGCAGCCAAGCAGAACACATGGTTCAGCCGCGTCAGTTCCGCGTATTTTCGCACGATGGAAACGCCGCTCCTGGCGGGGAGAGACTTCGACGAGCACGATACGCCATCGTCACCGGAGGTGGCAATCGTAAATCAGGAGTTCAGCCGCAGATTCTTGGGAGGCGCGAATCCGATTGGCAGGTCTTTCCGCGTTGAAACGGGTCCGGGCGAGCCGGAACACGTTTGTTTGATCATCGGCCTGGCGAAGAATTCGAAGTATAGCGACCTGAGAGAAAACTTCCGCCCGCTCGCGTTTGTGGCGGAGTCGCAAACCAAGATTCCAGAGGACGGTTGGAACGTGGTAGTGCGTTCCTCGATGCCGCTGGGTTCTCTGATGGCGGCACTGAAGAAGACAGTGCTGACCCAGAATCCCGGCGTGTCGGTACGATTCCAAGTGTTTCGGACACAGGTGCGGGAGTCGCTGCTGCGGGAGAGGCTAATGGCGACATTGTCAGGATTTTTCGGCGTGCTTGCTGTCGTGCTGGCGACAGTGGGGCTTTACGGCGTGATCGCGTACATGGTGGCGCGACGGCGCAGTGAGATCGGGATCCGAATTGCGCTCGGAGCGGATCGGGCCAATGTGCTCCGGCTCGTGCTGCGGGAAGCGGCTATACTTCTTGCGATCGGACTCGCGATCGGCAGCGCGCTAGCAATTGTGGTGGCTCGCACGGCAAGCTCACTGCTGTTCGGGTTACAGCCGAGCGATCCTTCGACGATCGCGGCGGCGATCGCGTTTCTGGCGTCGGTTGCAATCGCGGCGAGCTTCTTTCCGGCCTGGCGCGCGGCTCGGCTCGATCCCATGAACGCGTTGCGGGAAGAGTAAAGGACTAGTTTTCGCGCAGCGCGACTAACGGGTCGATGCGAGTGGCGCGGCGCGCGGGATCTAGCGCGCCAGTGCCGAGATGATCAGCAGCAGCGCAACGGCCGAAATCATCGGCAGCGGATCGCCGAACAAGCCCACTAGAACATTGCCGAGGGTGATGGCAAGAGCTGCAGCGATACCGATGACCATCCCGGTGACCGCCAGCAGCAAGCCGCCACGAAACACCTGGGCTTGCACGTTGCGCGGCGCAGCGCCCAGTGCCATTCGCAGGCCAATCTCCAAAGTCCGGAGCGATGTGGTGTAGGAGATCACGCCGTAAATTCCGGCGGCGGCGAGTAGCAGAGCGAGCGAACCGGTGAGCGCAATCAGCGGCACGATGAAGCGCCGTTCAGCCACCGAGTCGGCGATCGATTGCGACATCGGAACGCTCAGGAAGCCTGGCTGCTTGGGGTCAACGGACGCAACCGCGCGTCGCACGGGTTTCGTCATTTCGCTCGCCGGCCGTCAAGTGCGGACCACAACAAAAATCAGCCTATTCGTAGGCGCGTGCGGTTTCGTAAACCTGGGGGTCGTTGGAGTCGTCCAAGCCGGCGTGGCGGACGGAGCGAACCACGCCGACGACGCGCCTGCGTTCACGAAAGTTCGCGCCGAAGCAATTCAGGCAGATTTCCTTGCCGACGGCGCTTTGGCCGGGCCACAATTTCTTCGCAAGAGCGTCATTGATGATGGCGACATCACGGTTCGGACAGAGATCATCGTCGTCGAACCAACCGCCGTCCAGCAGGCGGACGCCCATCGCGGGCAAATAATCGGTGCTGACGTGATCGAATTCGATTAGCAAACCGTGGCCCCGCTGGGTCGCCGCTGGGGCGTCGGCGCGGACCACCGAGCTCCGTTATTCGCGCCGCTGAACGGCAGCACATCCACGGTACCGGCCAACTAGACTCCCGAGACCGCGCGGACGGCATCCACGATGCAGTGGAACAGCAGCTCGTGTCTCTCGATGGTGTCGTACTGATTGCTGGTTGGCACGACGATAGAGCCGAGCACATTCCTGTCGAAACCCGGGTCGTGCCGAGCGCCGGAGGAAGCTTGCGATGAGGACGCCGCCCACGAGTACGAGCATCACAGCCACAGAAACTTCGGCGATCACCAGGCTCGAACGCAGACGGCTGCGCGCGCATCCGACGCTGCCGTGCGCACCGGAGTCGCGCAGAGAGTCCGCAATGCCGCGCGATGCGACTCGCAGCGCGGGCGTTAGGCCGAAGAGGATTCCGTTTACAATCGCGATGGCGATGGCGAACCCGAGCACCGCGCCATCGGCGCGAGTTTCGGCAAGCCTGGGGATGGAGACCAGCGCTGGGAGCTGTTTCCATGCGACAGCGGTCAAGACGAATCCGGCCAATCCGCCTGCCACTTCTAGAACGCAGCTTTCGGTGACGAGCTGGCGCACAATTCGCTTGGGGCCTCCGCCCAGGGCCAGGCGAACCCTAATTTCGCAGTGTCGCGCGAGCGATCGCGCAAGCAGAAGATTCGCGACATTGGCGCAGCCGATCAACATGAACAGAAAGGGCGCCTATCAGAAGCCAGAGGCCGATCTTCGCCGCGCCCAAGGTTTGCTCACGAAGACGGATCGTGTCTAAACTTCGCCCGGAGTTCGTGGCCGGATAACGCTGCGCGAGATCCGAGACGAGGGACTTGGCTTCATCGCGCGCGCTCGATAGCATGACGAAGGATTTGAGTCGAGCCACCACGCTATAGCCCAGCATGCGGCCCACCTTGGCCGGATCAACAGCTTCGGGCGTTCAGAAATCCATGTGTTGCGAGGAAGTGCGCGTTATGTCAGAGAGGTGGAAAGGAAAATCGAAGCCGGCTGGCATTAAACTGATAATGGTGCGCTGGCGTCCGTTTACTTCGACGCTCCTTCCAATCACGCCCGATTCGGAAGCGAAACGGCGGGTCCACAGACCGTAGCTCAGGATCAGTTCCTGATCGCGCCCGATCTGGTCTTCTTCGGCGAAATGTTCCGGCCGAGCATGGGCTTCACTCCCAACATCGGAAACAGGTTGACCGAAACGAACACTGCGTACAATGCCTTCCGGCGCGTGATTGGCTTCGCCGGTGAGATTGATCAAGTCATAGTGGTAGGTGGCCAGCGCTTCGAATGAGCGGTTGGCGCGTCTTAGATCCTGCATGTCGGCCCACGAAACCGTGTCATAGTGCGGACGGCTTCGGGCTTTGGTATACCGCGCGCAGCTGAACCAGCGAATCCGCGCGCGCGTAGGGGGAACGGATCGAGCAGAACTCTTTGTACCGCGGCGGACACAGCGGTGGTTGCACCAATTGTGATTGCGATGGAAGCGAGCGAAAGGGCCGTCGCTCCAGGACTCTAGCGCAACAGTCGGAGAGCCTGCCGGAGGTCCTGGAAAAGAATCATCCCATCGATCTGGCCTATTGAGACAGACTAAGCGCCGGTGGTCTGCACCACTAGCGAGCGCGCTGCTTCCAGAGCGGCATCGTAATTCGGATGGTCGGCGACTTCTTTTACGTATTCGACGTGCTTGATGGTGTTGTCTTTGTCGACCACGAAAATCGCACGGCTTTCGATGCGCAGGTCTTTGATCAGCGTTCCATAGTTTTCGCCGAACGAGCCTGATTTGTGGTCGGAGACCATCTTCACTTTGTCCACGCCGTAGGCTCCGCACCAGCGCTTCTGCGCGAAGGGAAGATCCATGCTGACTGTGTAGAACTGCACGCCCGGGAGCTTGGCGGCTTCTTCGTTAAAGCGTTTGGTCTGGGCGTCGCAAACGGGCGTGTCGAGCGAAGGCACGACACTGAAAATACGCACGCTGCCGCTGGTTCCTTGCAGATTAATGGGTTGCAGCGCGTCGTTCACCGCGTCGAAGTCGGGCGCTTTGTCGCCAGCTTTCAGTTCCGGTCCGATCAATGTCAGCGGCCGGCCGCGCATGGTTGTTGCTCCGGGTCGTTCCAACGGATCCTCCTGCGTTTTTCGAAATTGAGTCCGCCCCATTGTAGCAACTCGACGGACGCGGAAAGCTCGTTTTGAGTGACGCTATTCTTCGCGCAGAGCGATCATCGGATCGATACGCGTGGCCCGGCGAGCGGGGATCCAGCAGGCCAGAGATGCTGCGATGAGAACGCAGGCGACCGCAGCGGCGATCGGCAAGCGACTGTCGGACGTGAGGCCTGTCAAGACATGGCGAAACACTTGTGTGAGGACGACCGAGAGCGCGAAACCAAGAGCGATGCCGAGTGAGGCCAAGAGCATCCCGCCGCGAAACACGAGCGCCTGAACATTACCCGGGGTTGCGCCAAGTGCGACGCGAACACCGATCTCGGCCGTTCGAAGAGAAGTGGTGTAGGAGATGACGCCATACACGCCGGCCGCAGCGAGCAGGAGCGCGAGGCATCCGGTAATGGCGAGCAGTGCCATGACGAAGCGCCGATCGGCCACGGAATCGCCGATCAAGTCCGACATAGACGCGCTTACGAAAACGGGCTGGCGCGGATCGACGGAGGCGACGGCTGCGCGCACGGCTTTGGTCATATCGGAGGCGGGCCGTTTCGTACGGACTACCAGAAACTGCGCGTGTGAGTAGGCGCTGGCGGACTGGTAGGCTTGCAGTCCCTGGGGCTCTTCGAGCGAGCTATGACGGATTGAGCGCACGACACCGATGACGCGCCGCCGCTCGCGCAACTGATCGCTGAAGCAGTTGAAGCAGATTTGTTTGCCGATGGCACTTTCGCCCGGCCAGAGGGTTTTCGCTGCGACATCGTTTACGATGGCAACGTCGCGAGCTTCGGCGAGGTCGTCGTCACGGAAAAAGCGGCCGTCGAGCAGGCGCACATTCATGGCCTGCAAATAATCGGCGCTCGCACGATTCACTTCGGCGACCAGCGCGTGGGCTACGCCCCGAGGGTCGTCAGCGCGTGAGAGCGCTGCACCGTGGTTCTCGCCGCTGAAAGGGAGCGCGTCCACAGTGCCGGCCGCTTCAACGTCCGGAAGCGCTTGCACGGCTTGCACGATGCCGCGGAACAGCGGCTCTCGACTGGCGGGCGTAGGATATTGGTCGCCGATGGCAACGATGATCGATGCGAGAACGTGTTTGGCGTCGAAGCCCGGATCTGTGCTCCACAGTTCGACGAAGCTCGCGGTTAGTCGTCCACCGACGATGACGATGGTGACGGCGATGGTCACTTCGGCAACGACCAGGGCCGACCGCAAGCGATTGCGAGCCGAGCCCACAGCGCCGCGCGTGGCTGATTCACGGAGCGACGTTCCCGGATCGCGACCTGAGGCGCGGAGCGCGGGTGCGAGACCGAAGAGAACACCGTTCAGGACGGCGATGACGAGAGCGAAGATGAAGACGGTTCCATCGGCACGGGCGGCGGCGAGGCGCGGAATGGTCATGGGTGCGACGGCGGGAAGCAGCGTCCACGCGATGGCCGTAAGCACATAGCCAGCAAGCCCGCCCGCGACTGCGAGAATACAGCTTTCTGTGACAAGCTGGCGAACGATACGCTTCGGTCCCGCGCCCAGGGCCAAGCGCACAGCAATTTCGCGATGGCGTGCGAGTGAGCGCGCGAGCAAAAGATTGGCAACGTTGGCGCAGCCTACGAGCATGAATAAGGCCGCGGCGCCCATAAGCAGCCAGAGGCCGGTTTGTGCAAATCCGAGTGTCTGCGCGCGCAGCGGCATCAGGCGCAGCGTGCTTTCCTTGTCGTCGACGGGGTAAAGCCGTGCGAGTTGCGCGCTGATGCCGTCGAGATCCTGCTGCGCGGTCGACGCAGAAACGCCCGGTTTCAATCGAGCCACAGCTCCGTAGCCCTCGCCGTGCCCGATCGTCGCGGGATCCTTATACTCCGGTATCCAAAAATCCATGTGCTGCGAGGGCGTGCGTACGGTAGTAGCGATCCTTAGCGGGAAATCGAACTCGCGCGGCATGACACCGATGATGGTGCACGCATGTCCGTTGGTTTCGACAATGCGGCCAACGATGCGCGGGTCGGAATTGAACCGGCGCGCCCATAAACCGTAACTCAAGATGATCACGCGAGCCTGTCCGGTGTTGGTCTCCTCTGGCGCTGTGTTGCGGCCCAACATCGGTTTCACGCCCAGTGCTGGGAACAGTTCGGCGGACACAGAAAGTCCGTAGAGCGCTTCGGGCGGACTATTCGCATCGCCGGTGAGATTGAGGATCGAATAGTGATAGGTAGCAACCGCCCCGAAGGAACGATTGGCATGTTTGACGAACTGCATGTCCTGCCACGCGACCCAATCGCCCTGCGAGTTGCCGTGCTGGTAAGCAGTGCGGAATAGGACGACCGAATCGGCATCCCGGTAAGGCAGCGGATCGAGCAGAACGGTTTTGACGGCGGCGAAAACGACGGCGACCGCGGCGATGGTGATTGCGATGGAGAGCAGCGCGAGGATGGTCGGGCCGGGGCTCCGGCGAAAGAATCGAAATGCCTGGCGAATATCCTGCAGGAGAGACATCGGCTATGCCAGAAGCTCCTCGAGCTTAGAAAGCTCGTTGGTTGGAAGTTTGCAGGCGTAGTTCTCGCAGACGTAGGCAGTGGTTTGGCCCGCGATTTCTGACATCGATTCAGCGCCGGGGAAAAGCTTTGTCAATTGGCCTCGCGTCTCCGAGGAATCGATGAGAAGCGTGACGGCGTGGGGCTGGAACCGGTTGCGCGTGGCACGCAGGAACGCGTGCGTAGAATCTTCGTCGCGCGAGCCGGCGATCAAGATTTCCCGCTTCGGGGAGAGAAAGTAATCGAGCGCGACCAGGACTTGCGGCGAGGCAACGGGCTGGGCGCTGATCTTCGGTCCGAGAGCAGCCAGCGTGCGTTCTGCGGCCTGGCGAAGTTCGGGGCGGTTGGTGAGATGGGCGAGCCGGAGCAGGTCCAGCAGCGCGACCGCGTTTCCAGAGGGTTCGGCGCCGTCGTACTCGTCTTTCATACGGAGCACCAGGCTGACGTCGCCTGAAGCCGTGCTGAAGAAAGCGCCGCTCGAAGTGTCTTCAAAAAGCTCGCGCATTTTAGAAGCGAGCGAGAGCGCTAGCTCGATGCGGGCGGGACTGAAATCCGCTTCGTACACATCGAGCAGAGCGGCGATGAAGAGAGCGTAGTCGTCGAGAAAGCCGGGAATTGCAGCGTCGCCTTCGCGATAGCGCCGGAGAAGCGTGCCTGTGCGCGCCTCGTACATGCGGGAAAGTATAAAACTGACTGCGCGTTGTGCCGCTGAAAGATAGCGCGGTTCTTCGAGAATCTGCGCCGCCTTCGCGAAGGCCGAAATCATGAGGGCGTTCCAGGCTGTGAGAATCTTGTCGTCGAGGTGGGGTCGGATGCGCCGCGAGCGGACTACGAGAAGGCGCGCCTTGGCGTCTTCCAATTGAGTCGCTTGGTACGGATCGGGCGCCTCGCGCAGGTACAGAATGTTCTTGCCGGTGAACTCGCCGTGGGGATCGTTGTGGACGTTGCCGTCGTCTTCGACGCCGTAGTATTTCGCGAAGGGCCCACACAGCACCGGGCCGACGATTTCCTGAAGCTCCGCCGCGGTCCAGATGTAAAACGCGCCTTCGCCTTTCTCCTTCGGATTCGCGGGATCGATGACGCTGTCGGCGTCTTCGGCGGAGTAAAAGCCTCCTTCCGGATGTGTCATGTCGCGCAAAACGTAATCGAGCGTCCTGCGAGCGATGTCCGCGTAGAACTTGTCGTGCGCGATCTGAAAGGCTTCGAGGTAGGAAACAGCGAGCTGGGCCTGATCGTAGAGCATCTTCTCGAAGTGCGGAACGAACCAACGCTCATCGACCGAGTAACGATGAAATCCCCCGCCGAGCTGATCATGCATGCCGCCATTGGCCATGGCGCGCAGCGTTTCGAGCGTCATGTCGAGCGCTTCTTTTCTGTTCGTGCGCGCGTAATAGCGAAGCAGGAAATTGAAAACCACCGGACGCGGAAATTTGGGAGCGTCGCCGAAGCCCCCGTGATCGGGATCGAACGTCCGGCGGAAATATTGAAACGTCGAGTCGAGAAGAACGGCATCAGGAATGCTCGACACGCCCTGCTCGCCTTGCGTGTAGCGCGCCAGTTGTCCGAGCGCCTCCGAGCTCGTTGCGATGATGCGATCGTGATCTTTCCGCCAGGCCTCGGCGATCCGTTCGAGAAGTAGAGGAAAGCCCGGGCGTCCGTAGCGGCTGTCAGGAGCGAAATAGGTCCCGCCGAAAAATGGTTTCAAGTCGGGCGTGAGAAACACCGACATCGGCCATCCGCCGCTGCCGGTGGCGGCTTGCACGTAGGCCATATAAATTCGGTCAATATCGGGCCGTTCCTCGCGATCGACCTTGATCGAGACGAACAGCCGGTTCAGGATCGCAGCGATCTCGTCGCTCTCGAACGACTCGCGCTCCATGACGTGACACCAGTGGCAGGTGGAGTAGCCGACCGAAAGGAAGATAGGTTTATCTTCGGCGCGCGCTTTCGCGAAAGCTTCTTCGCCCCACGCAAACCAATCCACCGGATTGTGCGCGTGCTGCTGAAGGTAGGGGCTCTTCTCGGAAATGAGCCGGTTTGCCACGGCTACTTTGACGCCGCGATATCGAGCACGGTGTACCAGAGATATTGCACCATTTGATGGATGGAGCTTTCCAGCACGCGCTCCTGATCGGAATGCGCGCCGTGCAGATCGCCCTCGGATTCGTCAGCCATCGCACCAAAACCGTAGGCCTGAACGCCCTTGCCGCGTAGCTGTGCGTTATCCGTCGCACCAGTCAACATGGTGGGAATGGTGAGGGCTTTCGGATACATGCGCTTCTGCGTGCGCTCCAAGGCCTGAAACATTTCCGAATCGATGTGTGATGGTGGGGCTACAGCCCGGCCGCCTGCAGGATTGGGGACCAACTCGACCGAGGAGTCATTGATCACGTGCCGCATTTCGTCATACAGCTTGTTCACGTCTTCATCAGGAAGCGCGCGGATGTCGAGCGTGGCCTCTGCTTGCGATGGAATCACGTTACTCCGGAATCCGCCTTGAATGATGGTTGGAACGATGGAAGTGCGCAGAACCGAATAATTCCCCGGCTCGTGCTCGGCGAGATAGCGCTGGATTTCTTCCGAGTGTGCGGGATCGGCGATATGGTTGTAGCGGTAAGCTTCATCCGGCGGGCTGATGGTGGCAAGCCGCTCAAAGTATGTGCGCGTGGTGTCGTTCAAGCGCATGGGCGGCTGCCAAAATTGAAACTTCGCGACGGCGTTGGCCAGGTGCAGTATAGCGTTGTCCTGGCGCGGACGCGAGCCATGTCCGGCTGTTCCGTGCGCGATGAGGCGGGTTCCTCGCCCCACTTTTTCCGTGGTTGCAATTCCGACATAGAGCACCTGGCCGTTGCGCGTCACGGTCTGGCCGCCTTCTGCCAGCGCATACTGGGCGGCGATATCGTTCCAATGCTGGTTGACGAGGTAGCCGATCCCGAATTGCGAGGATCCCTCTTCGCCGGCTTCTGCGATGAAGATGACATCGCGATCGAGCTGAACGTTCAACCGCTTCAGCTCGAGCATCGTCATCAGACAGGAGACTACGTGTGACTTGTCGTCACTCGCGCCGCGGCCCCATACATAGCCGTCCTTGCGCAGAGCGGCGAAGGGGTCCAGCGGCCATTTGTCGCGCTGCACGCCGACCACGTCGGTGTGACCCATGATAATGATGGGTTGCTTGGAGCCGTTGCCCTTGATGCGGGCGACCAGGTTGGCGCGATTCGGATCGAGCGCATAGACCTGGGTTTGGATGCCCGCACGATCCAGAATCGGCTTGAGGTAATTTACGGCTTTGGTTTCGTCGCCCGGCGGGTTGCTGGTGTCGATGCGAATGAGCGACGAGTAGTAATCGAGGGTTTCGGGTTGGATTTTGGCCCAGTCCACGACATATCGGTCCGCGGCGCTGGCGATCGGGAGGCAGGCGAGAAGGAGCAGCGCGATTCTCATTCGCTTCAGAATAGCGAAAAATGCGGTGTTTGCTTGATGCTCGTCGCGCGGCTGAAGCCGATGGTACACTGAAGGTCTTTTCGGCTAATCATGGGTTCGATCCGGCACATTCTCCTGGCGTTGGCGGGCACGGTCGCGCTTGCGTATTCGGCGCTGCGCGCGCAGGACGTGACGCAGTCGGTTTGGGATGGTGTCTATACCAGAGAACAGGCCGAGCGCGGGCTAGCCGAATACAATGTGCACTGCCTGGATTGCCACGGCGAGGACTTGGAGGGCGACGCCGAGGCTCCGCCGTTACGCGGCGGGCAGTTCCTGACGAATTGGGATGGGCAGACCGTCGGGGCTTTGTACACACGCATCCGCCGCGACATGCCGCTGAACTTCGAGGCAGGGAAGCTTAGCCCCCAAGTGAATGCGGCGCTAGTGGCTTACGTCCTGAGCATCAATAAATTTCCGCCTGGTCCGGTGGAACTGCCACACGCGGTAGAGGTCCTGAATCAAATCCATTTCGAAGTGGAGCGAGGCGGCCGGAAGCGCTAGCGTTCTAGCGCCGCTGCAACTTCGGGCGTGAGCAGCCGCAGATTGCCAGCGCTCAATTCCCATCCTGCTTCGGCGAGGCGCTCCGGCACAGCGCTGAACACGATCTGGAACACGTTGCGCGGGTGCGAGGCAGCGAGTATTTTGCCTTGGCGCGGCGTCACCACCGCGAGGTACTTGAGGATGGTGTACACATTGGCTTCTTCAGGGAGCTGCCAGTCCACTTCCTGCGTGCAGAAGCGCACACGCGAGCCGCGCTGGGACATATTCCATCCGAGAAACGCGCAGCACTCGATCATGGATTCGAACCAAGCGGCCTGTTCCGGGGGAACGTTCAGATCGAGAAAGAACGCGACCATCTGTTCCTGATCGCGTGCGAATTCGCGAACCTGCAGGTCACCGGTGTGGGCGGTCGCTTTCCAATCGACGTGGCGCGCGCTTTCCGAAATTTCATACGGTCGGATGCGGTAGAAGTCGTAGCCTTGGCCGCGGTAGAACGAAGCGATCTCGCCCTGGAGCGAGACCAGCAGGTCTTCGAAGCCAGGCTGAGGATCGATGGATGGGTACACCAGGACTTCGCGCGCGAGCAGAACACTGATGCGCCGCTCAGCGAATCCGAAGGGAAAACGAGTGGAGACGCGAAAGCTGTTCTGGCGGTATGAGCCGCGGCGCGCGAAGAAAAGCTCCACGGGTTCTTCCACCTGCCCGCCGCTCGCGACCACAGGAAAGTAAAGCGGCTGCGAAAGTCCGCTGTCGGCCGATGCGGTGACATGGATGGAAAAGGACGGCATCCAGGATTTCGTGTTGCGGACGACGATGCGCCCCATTTGCTTACGGCCGGCGCAGATGTGAGCGGGGAGTTGGAAGTCGAGCTCGAGGCCCGCAAGCGAGAGGCGGCTGACGAAATCGGAGACCAGCATGGTTGCCAGCAAGATCGCCAAGATCAGGAAGAGCAGATTGTTGGCGGAAGCGAACGCGGCGAGCGCGACCAGAATGCAAGTCAGGAAGAAGATGAGCCCCTGGCGGGTGACCTGCTGGCGCGCACCGGCGTCGAGCGCGTTCTGGATGCGGGACCACGGGCCGGGCATACCTTTATTGTCGCGCGGCGTCAGTGAGCGGAACGATCGAAGTCCAACTGCGGATTCTGGAGGTGGTGTTCGCTTGGGTAAGTGACGCGATCGCCCTCAACCAGCGCGAATGAGGTCAAGGAATGAGGCTGTGCCTTCGTTTCGCTAAGGATGTCGAAGACCTGGACGTCGCGCGCAGTGAGTGCATCGCCGACGAGCGATCGATGGCATCGCCAGGGCACAGCCTCCGCGCACATGATCGCGGTGGGAGCGGCGGAGGCGAGCGCGATCAGTTCATCGAGATTCTTGCAAAACGCGGCGGTTTGCATGTAGTCGGCATAGCCGCGGAAGGACGCGTTACGCCATGCCGTGTTGATTGAGTTGCGCACCGGTTTGCGGAGTCCGCCGAGGCCTGGCAGGTTACGGTATTGGATTCCGGCTGCCTTCAGGCTTGCAGAGAGAACCTCGCGATTGAATTGCGGGTTATGGCGTGACTTGGGGATGGTGCGGATGTCGGCGAGCTGGGAGATCCCGTGAGCTTTGAGGATCTGAATGAAATCATCGATCGGATGGGTAGAGTGGCCCACAGTATAAATCGTGGGTTGAGGCTTGCTGGCCACAACCCCACGGTAGCAGGCGTTCGCAGCCTGCCGACGGAGCGGGCTATCTTTGAAGCGCAAGTGCGACTTCGTAGAGACCGGGGTGCGCCTCTCCCAGCATTTTATTCCGATCGAGAAGGCCTTCGGCTTTGAGCTCTTCGATCACGCGCTGAGCAGCTTCGTGATTCTCCGACCGGGCGTAGTTCACCACACGCTTACCGTCGAAGCTCGGGTGGATGTTCGCTGACAGCCAGCCCGGAAGATGACAGACCGACCGGGCCGACTCGATCAGCAGATCCACCAGTGGTTGTTGATTCGACGGCTCGCAATCGAGGAAATTGATCTGGGTCACGATGCCGCGGTTAGATTGAATTGTGGACATAGCATTCTGCTTTTGAAACTTGGGAGGATTTGTAAGAACCCGCCCCAAGCTGACGGTGCGCATGGCACTTTGCTTGTCGCGGGTTCTCGCGGATGTCCGCGGAACGGAGCTTCCTGGTGGGAAGGGACCGGACTTACCGATGCCGATCCAGGTCCTTCTCGACGCTTCCATCGTTACAAAGGCACACGTTTTGTCAACCGGAAAACTCGAGCTAGCTCTTCTCGATAGATGGGGCCTGCCCGGATTATAAGCCGGTTTCTGTTCCCTTGCGGGCGGCGGTCATTCCTCTGGGCCGGCCATTGCTGGGCGGCTCAAGCAACCTACCCGAGAGTCGAACGGAGCGGGCCGCTCCTCCTCTCCTATTTGGTCTTGCTCCGCATGGGGTTTGCCCTGCCGGACGAATCGCTCCGCCCGCGGTGCGCTCTTGCCGCACCTTTTCACCCTTACCGCCGATCGAGGCAAGCCCCGCCCGGCGGCGGTATATTTTCTGTGGCACTTTCCGTAAAACCCGCTTTGAGCGAGTCCCCCCGGCCGTTAGCCGGCATGCTGCCCTGTGGAGACCGGACTTTCCTCCCGGCGGCGGCGAACCCGCGCGCCCGAGCGACCACCCGTCCGAACAGGCCCATAATCATTGTCGCAGAGGTCGAGCGGCCTTACTCCGTTAGAGACTCAAACTGCGTGATCTTAACCACCTCGCCATCGGGAAATGCCGCTCGCACTTCCAACGCCCCGCCCATCGCCTTCCCGTAGCTGGCAAGAGTGCTTAGATACATATCGGTGCGCCGCTCGATCTTAGAGACCTCCGATTGCTTTACATGAAGGACGTCGCAAGGTTCTCTGTGTCAGCGCTCGCGCGGCTCGCAGCTTCCGCAGGGGCATCTCTTCCGCCATTCGCCGAAATTCGCGTTCGCTCTCCGCGCGCGCCGCCGAGAACATCTTCTTCCGCAGCTCACTAAACTTTCGCGCCATTCTATGCACCATCCTTTTCTTCGCGTAGCTCTTCCAAGTGCCGATCGTACAGCCTGTCAGCCATCGGAACATTGACCTGATACCACAAATCGTTTCCGGTCTTGTCTCCGCCGATCAAAAGGATCGCGACGCGCTTTGGATTAAATGCGTACAAAATCCGGAATGGTCGTCCTTGAATCTGAATCCGGAGTTCTCGCATGTGCGAATGACGAGAACCAATCACACCGGAACTCACCGGGTAGGGGTAGATCCGGGCCATATTCCTCGAGCAGCCGAACGGTCGCGTCGACTTTGATTTGTTCGCTCTCGCTTAGGTTGCTCCACCAAACCTCGAACTCATTGGTTGAGACTCAACCTCCCATGCCAACACTTCCCTTATTGCATCTAAGGAATATTCTGTCAATAGAATGAGCCCGCTGGCACGAAACGAACTACGAACTCCCGATGAAAATCCCCGTGAGAAACACTAACGCGCCGCCGAGGCCGACTTGGAGCGCAGCCGAGAGAGGCGGTGTTTCCATGTAGCGATGCCGGACCCACGTAATCACGCCCAACTCCACGATCACTACGACCATCGCGGCCACCATCGCGGCGCGAAACTCGGGAATCAGAAACGGCAGCGTGTGGCCGACACCGCCGAGCGCTGTCATCGCGCCGCAAATGATTCCTCGCAGCCAGGGATGGCCGCGGCCGGTGAGGCTGCCATCGTCTGACAGCGCTTCGGCGAAGCCCATGCTAATGCCCGCGCCGACCGACGCGGCAAGTCCGACTCGAAACGCGTCCCAACTGCTGTGCGTGGCGAGCGCCGCGGCAAACACCGGCGCAAGCGTCGAAACTGAACCATCCATCAGGCCCGCGAGTCCCGGCTGGACGATCTGCAAAACGAACAGCCGCCGGTTCGCCTCGTCCTCCTGGCGCTTGACGTCCGGCTGCAGCTCTTTTTTTTCGAGCTCCTCGGCGCGATTCTCGTGATGCCGCTCTTCTTGGGCCAGATCGTCGAGCAACTGGCGGATTCCCGGGTCCTGCGCGCGCGCGGCGGCCTTCTCGTAAAAGCGGCGGCTTTCCACTTCCATCGCCGCAGCCTGATCGCGCACGGTATCGAGTCCCAGCGGCTGCATCAACCACACCGGTTTGCGATGGACGAAGCCGCGCACGTCTTGACGGCGGATTAGTGGGATGTGGTCGCCGAATTTCTGATGGAACAGCTCGATCAGCCTGCGGCGGTGGCCCGACTCCTCTTCGCGCATTCCGTCGAACACCGCCGCTGACGCGCCGAAGTTCTCGCGCAAGCCCTCGGCGTATTCCGAGTAGACGCGTTCGTCTTCTTCCTCCAGCGATATTGCGAGCGCGAGGATTTCACGTTCGGTCAGGCTGTCGAAGTTTCTCATAGGTTTCAGTATGACGCGAGGCTCATCCGCGCAGGCGCAGAAAGAACCAGACCATTCCGGTCACCAACAGCAATGAGGCGGACAGCGGCACGGTGCGACGCATCCAGGCCAAGCGAGTTAGCATGCCGAGAACTAAAGCAAAGAATACGATTACCAGCAGCTCGGCGATGCTGACGCCCGCAAGGAAAACCGGCGCGCGAAAGTTACTTTGTGAGAGGAACATGGAAAAGTATGCGCCATGGAACAGGCCCAGAACGCCGACAACGATCCAACGATGGCGCGAATCGGGCAGCAGGACGATCTCGAACGCCAGGTACGCGATGGTGAGCGCGGCGGCTGCTTCGATGAATCGCGGCGAGAGGGCCAGGTGCAGGCGCGGCGTCAGAACGCATGCGATGGACTCAGCGGCCAGAAATGCCAGCGTCAGCGCGGCGAGTTCCCGGCGAGAGCGCGCCGCAAGCGCGAGACCGGCGAGAAAAAGCAACGGCGCGAGGCCGCCCGCCGCGCGCATGAATCCGGAGCTGAATTCGCGAGCCGCGATTTCAAATGCGGTGGGAGGGCGAAAACGAATCTCGGCGGACGTGAACGACAGATCGAACACAGCCTGATCGCTCTTTTCTCCCCGATAAGCGTGCAGCAGGTGCACGTGATTCGGAACAGTGACTTTCGCGAGCGTGCAATCCACTTCGAGAATGTCCGGCGGGGCAGGGAACTGATAGTCCGCCGTGCAGATGTACGTGCCTTGTTCTTCCCTGCAGGACGCGTTGACTTGCTTGGCTCCTTTGATCCGGACCTGTTCGAGCAGCGTGTGCTCGGGTTCATGCACGTGCGCCACTTCGTACATTGGCATCCGCAGCTCGTAATGAGCGCGATCGCCGTCCACCTTAAGCTCTCCGCTACTCATGCTCACCATGTGCGCGGCCAGCGAGACGGGCAGGACGATCAGCAAGGCGAGATACTTCATAGGTTGTGATCCACCGCGACCAAATCGACACCCCGGGCGCGGCGCAAGCGCACGAACAGGACACGCAGCGTGGCGATCAGGGGCACCGATAGAAACATACCGAGCACTCCGGCGATCTGCTCACCAGCCAGGACGCCAAACAGCACCAGGATCGGATTCAGCTTGACGCCTTTGCCCATCAGGTAAGGCGAGAGAACGTAGTCCTGGAACATCCGGAGCAGAATCCAAAACGCGACATACAGCAGCATGTGAGAGTAACCAGCGAGGCCGGTCACCAGGAGCACGATCAGTCCCGCGCCCGCAGGCCCAACTACGGGCAGAAATTCCCCCAGGCCGGTCAGGACCGAAAGCAGAACGATATAAGGCCCGCCGGTAATGGCGAAGAACAAGATGTTGGCTGCGAAACTAGCGATCGCGAGCAGCACCAGCGCCCGAATATACTCTCCCAACAAACGATCGATGTCTCGTAGGATATCCTCCACAACCGGACGGCGGTTCTCGTCGATCATGCTCTTCACGAACTCGCGCTGGATGCCTCGACCGTCCTTCAGGAAAAAGAACGCGAGAATCGGAACCAGAACCAGGTAGACGATGTATTTCGCGCCCGAGAGCAACTGGCCCCCGAGGCTTTTCACGTAGGGCAGAACGTCTTTGCCGCCACTGTTCAACTCGTTTTGCAGTGTTTCGACGATGCGCGCGCGGATCGGCTCGAGCCAGCCCGGCAGCGGCAATTGCTCGATCCATTGGCGATTGTTCAAAAGGTCAGGCAGGCGCGCGGCGAGATTGTTGGCTTCATCTACCAGGCGCGATCCGAGGGTGACAGCGAGGCCGAGTATTCCGCCCACCAGAAGCAAGTAAACAATAGCGAGGGCGAAAGCGAAGCTGATTCGCCGGGGCGTGAAGCGCGCCACCAGGCCCACCAGCGGCATGAGCAGATAGCCGAACAGCAGCGCAATGACGAAAACAACCAGAGTCTCACGGATCGCGTAAGCTGCGGCGATTAGGAGGGCTAGGAGGAATACGGTCCAGGCAGCCCGCGCTGCGCGCGGATCGATCCCCAGCATGGAACAAGTATTTCATAGCCGTATTGACAGCGCGTAAGTTATTCTATAAAAGGGAATGTCAAGAGAAATATTTCCCCGCCGAGTTGAAAGCCAGGCGGGATTGGCTGGCGTTCAGCCCCTGGGGTTGATGATGGCGTCAGTCGGGTGTGAGTTTTGCAATGCG
>Ga0126373_10000145_pt1 | contig 48136 bp, 43 predicted proteins | sample PanSoiMetPlot_11_FD_92545 | JGI IMG/M metagenome (GOLD analysis project Ga0126373, IMG submission 92545) | Tropical forest soil microbial communities from Panama - MetaG Plot_11 | ecosystem: Environmental > Terrestrial > Soil > Tropical forest > Bulk soil | place: Panama | collected 2016-02-17 | reverse complement strand
TGTTCAGTTGGCCGGCGATTTGCTTGTTGCTGCAGCCGTGTACGAGCAGGTTCAATACTTGTTGATCACGCGGGGTTACTTTTACGGACTTGAGATGAATCAGGAATGATTCCCTTCTGCCTGCTTTTAAGACTCCGCTCCTGTATTAGCAAGGCTTTCGCCATTTATTCGGCTCTAAAGCGGCTAACCTAAGCGCCTGTTAATACGGTAGTTATTAGACTCATTGGCCGTTTCATGTGGCTTTCAGGGATGACATGGTAGGCTGGCGCAGTTTGAATTTGGGTCCAGGCCGCGAACCGCGGAGCCGCGATGCACCTGCGAATCTCGGCACTCTGGCGCGGAGAGCATAAGCCCATGACTTATGGGGGTGGGCAGTGGATAGCGAGAAATTTGTTTGCGGTCCTTTAGGTTCAGAGGCTTTCGAGCTACGCGCCGACGTTGAGGTGATTGTGAAGAGCGAAAAAAAGCATGCCGAGAGCTGCTCTCGGACGCCGTGCCATTTCCGGAAGGCATTTCTCCTGACGATTCTCAGTTTGGTTCTGAGTGTGGCAACACCGTCGGGTTTTGCACAGACCGCGAACGTCGACGCAAATCAGACCGCTCCTTTAACCATCACTTTGCAGGATGCATTGCAGCGAACGCGGCAGAACGATCCCCAATACCGGTCGGCCCTGACGGACGTAGGTCTGGCAAAACAGGACCGCGTGCAAGCCCGGGCGGCTCTGCTGCCGGATGTGAACTACAACACCTCTTTCATCTATACCCAAGGAACAGGTCCTCTGCCGGAAAGCTGTAAGAACAGTGGAACGTGCCCGACATTTCGATTCATTGCCAACAACGGAGTGCATGAGTACCTCAGCCAAGGCGCTGTGCATCAGGCGTTGTCGCTGACGAACGTTGCGGACTACCGGCGATCGTCTGCCCTGCTGGCACAGGCTCGCGCGAAGGCGGAGATCGCCACGCGCGGGCTGGTGGTCACGGTCACACAGGCTTACTACGGTTTGGTCGTGTCCCAGCGAAAGTACGCCAACGTGCAGCGAGCGGCCGCCGAAGCTGCCAGATTTCTCGACATAAGTCAGAAATTGGAAAGCGGTGGCGAGGTGGCGCACGCGGACGTGCTTAAGGCGACCATTCAGGCACAACAGCAACACCGCGATCTGCAAGAGGCCCAAATCGCGATGGAGCGCAGCCGCCTCGATCTGGCCGTTCTCCTGTTTCCTGATTTCAACCAGAACTTCACCGTTGTGGACGACCTACAGAGTCCCGAGCCTCTCCCGACTTTTACCGAGGTGGAGACTGCCGGGAAGAAGAACAATCCCGATCTGCGAGTCGCGTTATCCACCTATGAAGCTGCTCGTCACCAAGTAACGGCGGCGTGGGGAGGATTGCTGCCATCTCTGACGGTCGATTACTTCTATGGAATCGACGCCAATCAATTCGCGATCACAACGAATGGCGTACGCAATCTGGGCTACTCCGGTATCGCCACGCTGCAGATCCCGATCTTCAGCTGGGGAGCGGATCGCAGCAAGCTTAAGCAAGCGGAATTACGCCGTGACCAGGCACAGGTGGAGCTCAGTTACGCGCAGAAAACCCTGCTGAGTCATTTGCGACAGTTTTACAGCGAAGCTGACACGGCGCGGTCGGAAATGGAATCGCTGGCAAGCTCGGCGGAAATGGCGGCGGAGAGCTTGCGGCTAACCACAATGCGATACCAGGCGGGAGAATCGACCGTGCTCGAGGTCGTCGACGCGCAGAACACGTTGACGCTGGCGCGCAGCGCATATGACGATGGACAGTCTCGTTACCGGGTCGCCATGGCAGATCTCCAAACCCTAACTGGAACCTTTTAATGCAAATGGATGGCAACCGATCGAGGCGGGAGATCACCAACCCGGGGTGTATGCACGGCCCTGGCAGAATTGGCATGGTGGTCGCGTTTTGTGGACTGGTGTTATGTGTTGGCTGCTCGTCCGAGAAACCGGCCGAAGAACCGACGGTGAGCGTGCAGGTCGCACCGGTTGAAAAGACCACGATCCACCACGTTGTGGAAGCGCAGGCGGTGTTGTTTCCTCTGCGACAGGCGGCCATTGTCCCAAAGATCAGCGCTCCGATACAGAAATTCCTGGTAAAGCGGGGCAGCCCCGTAAAGGAGGGTCAACTGTTGGCTGTGCTCGAAAACCGCGATCTTGCTGCGGCCGTGCAAGACACCAAAGGCTCATTCGAGCAACAGCAAGCGACGTACGAAACGACCACCGCAGCCAATTTGCCTGAAGAAATTCAGAAAGCCGAGGCTGATGTGCAGCAAGCACAACAGTCTCTGGATGCACAGGAAAAGGTCTTCCAGAGCCGGCAACAGCTTTTCGAACAAGGTGCACTGCCGAGAAAAGAACTGGACCAGTCGCGCGTCGATGTGACTGCTGCGCGAAACCAGTACGCAATCGCCAAGCAGCATCTGGACAAGCTGATGGCGATCGGGAAGCAGAACGAACTCAAGGCGGCGGCCGGGGCATTGGATTCCGCGAAAGGAAAGTTTCAGGGAGCAGAGGCGCAGCTCAGCTATTCGGAAATCCGAAGTCCGATCAACGGAGTGATTACGGACCGGCCGCTGTATCCCGGCGAAATGGCGGCGGCGGGAACTCCACTCCTGACGGTGATGGATACTTCCTCGGTCATTGCCAAGGCGCACATTCCGCAACAAGGGGCCGCGGTGTTGAAAGTCGGCGACCAGGGAACGATGGTGGCGGCCGGCATCGATGAACCCTTCAACGGCAAAGTCACTGTCGTGAGTCCTGCGCTCGATCCGAACAGCACCACCGTCGAGGTATGGTTTGAAGCCAGAAATCCGAAGCATGAACTGAGACCTGGAACAAGTGTCCACTTGTCTCTAACGGCGCAAACAGTAAAAGACGCGCTCGTCGTGCCAGCCAACTCGATTCTCACCGCACCGGATGGCGCGACGAGTGTGATGCTGGCAGGATCCGATGGATTGGCGCATCAGCAGGCAGTGAGAGTTGGCATCAGAAACGGCAACGACGTGCAGATCGTTGAGGGTGTGTCCGCAAATGAAAAAGTCGTGACCAACGGCGCATACGGACTGCCCGACAAAACCAAGATCAAAGCGGCTGAGGCTTCGCCGGATGGTTCCAAGCCTTCGGCGCATGCGGAAAAGGCTCCGGGCGAGGGATCGAGTGAGAAATAACCGCTACGGAGCGTCGGCGTGACCTCTCAGAAAGAAGCAAGCAAGTCCCAATACTGGGTCGCTCAACACTCGCGGCCGGTGATTTTTCTGATCCTTACCATGGGACTGCTGGGCGCTTACCTTGCGTTTACCATTCCGGTTTCGGTTTTTCCTTCCACAGATTTTCCGCGCGTGCTGATCGCCGTCGATAACGGCGTGATGCCGATCGACCAGATGATGGTCACCATCACTCGTCCTCTGGAAGAGGGAGTCAATAGCGTTCCCGGCCTGCTCGATGTGCGGTCCATCACCAGCCGGGGATCGGCGGAGATCGATCTGTACTTCCGCTGGGATGTGGACATGTTCCAGACGCTGCAGTATGTGAATGCGGCGATTTCACGCATCCAGCCGGAACTCCCTTCGACAACCAAGGTCGAAGCGCACCGCCTGACCTTCGCGGCCTTTCCGATTATCGCGTACAGCCTCACTTCCGACAGCATGCCGCAAACCAGCCTATGGGAGATGGCAACGTACGAGATGAAGCCGCGCTTGAATCGTCTCGACGGAGTTTCGACGGTAATCATCCAGGGCGGGCAGGAGCCCGAGTTCTACATCACGCCCGATCCGGCGAAGCTGCTCACTGCGGGTGTGACCGTCTCCGACATGCTCGATGCGGTCCGCAAGACAAATCTCATCGACTCGCCGGGCCTGCTCGAACAAAACCATCAGCTCTATCTGAGCCTGGTCAACGGCCAGGTGCGCACGCCGCAGGAAATCGCCAATGCCGTCATCAAGTACACGGCCGCCGGGGTTCCTGTGCGGATTGGCGATGTTGGGGAGGTAGCACCGAACGTGAAGCCGCTGTACACGGTGGTTACGGCGAATGGCAAGCCAGCGGTATTGTTGAACATCAATCGGCAGCCTGACGGGAATACGGTCGAAGTAGCGCGCGAGGTCCGCAACGAAATCGAGAACATTAAAAAAACGCTGCCCCCCGGGATCCGCATTGAGCCGTTTTACGATCAATCGATCATCGTCGAGGGCTCGATCAAGAGCGTACGCGACGCCATCCTGCTCGGGTTAATTCTCGCGTCGATCATCCTGGTGCTCTTCCTCCGGGATTGGGGAACCTCACTGGTGGCCGGCCTGGTCATTCCCGTAACGGTGCTGGTGACCTTCATCGCACTGAAGTTGATGGGGGAGACGTTCAACTTGATGACGCTCGGCGGATTGGCAGCTGCCGTGGGACTGGTGATCGACGATGCCATTGTTGTGGTCGAAAACATTGTCCTGCACCGTGATTTGGGGCAATCGCGGCTGCAGGCCATTCGCAGCGCTCTGAAGGAGATCACGGTACCGCTGGTCGGATCGACCGTCACGCCCATTGTGGTTTTCGTACCCCTGATCGTGATCGCCGGCGTGTATGGTGTCTTCTTTCGGGCACTGGCCGTCACGATGAGCGTATCGCTCATGACTTCGCTCGCGCTGGCGCTCACCTGGACGCCCAACCTCAGCCAGTACTTCATCCGACGGAAGAAGGGTGGCGCGCCCGATGAATCCGAAGCGGCGTCAGTCGAGCAGAACCGCGCCGCAAATGGCCCGGACCAGGCGACAAGACTTCTACAGGCGGAGGAAAAGCATCTCAGCGGATTCTTTCTGAAGGTCGTGAACTTTCATGAGAGATGGTTGCGGCGGGCGCTGCGACGCCCCGTACTGCTGGTTGCTTTCAGTATGGCACTGATCGTGGTTTCGTTTCTCTGCTTTGAATTCAGCGACACCGACCTGCTGCCGGAAATGGACGAAGGCGGGTTTGTCCTCGACTATTGGACTCCGTCAGGCAGCTCTTTGACCGAAACCAACCGCATCGTCGGTCACGTAGAGCAAATGTTGCGAGAAATACCCGAGGTCGAGAGCTCGTCACGGCGCACCGGGTTGGAACTCGGGCTGGCTGCAGTAACGGAAGCGAATCGCGGCGACGTTCTCGTGAAGTTGAAAGCAGAGCGTAAACGCGATATCGAAGACATCATTGCGGAGGCACGCGACAGGATTGGGCGGGAGGAACCTGCTCTCAAAATCGAATTTGTCCAGGTGCTGCAGGACATGATTGGCGATCTGACGTCAGCCCCGGAACCAATTCAAATCAAACTATTTTCACAGGATCCGAAACAGTTGGAAGAGTGGGCGCCGAAAGTGGCCGATGCCATTGGCAAGGTTCACGGCGTAGTCGACATACTGAACGGGATCGAGAACACAATCAGCGGCCCGGCCGTCACCTTTCAAGTGGATCCCAGCGTGGCGGCGCGAGCCGGATTCACGGCAGAAGAAGTGGCGATGGATGCCTCTGCCATCCTTGAGGGCGAGCCGGCGCCTACGCCCGTTGTTTCCAATGACCGCGCATACACAATCCGGGTACGCTTTCCAGCGACCAACAGAGCTTCTCTCGAAGCTATGCGCAATACCCTGTTGGTCAGCAGTTCGGGACATACGGCAAGCCTGGGATCGCTCGCCACGATTTCAGAGACTCCGGGACAAACTGAAATCCGTCGCGAAAATCTGCAGCGAGACGTCGCCATTACAGCGCGACTGGAGGGCCGTGGACTCGGCAGCGGCGTGGCAGATGTTCAGAGAGTCGTCGCCGGGTTGCATCTGCCTTCCAGCATCCGCGTCGTCTATGGCGGTCAATACGCCGAACAACAGCAGAATTTTCACGACCTCGTTATCGTGCTCATTCTCGCTGTCCTGCTTCTGTTTATTGTTCTGCTTTTCGAATTCGGAAGCTTCGCGGCACCGATCGCAATCCTCTCCTCCGCGCTGCTCTCGACTTCGGGAGTGTTTATCGCTCTGCTGATTACGCGCACGACCTTCAACATCTCGTCGTTCATGGGAATGATTATGGTGATCGGCATCGTGGCCAAAAATGGAATTCTTCTGCTTGACGCCGATCAGAAGATGCGCGGCATGGGACAGTCTGCCGAGCCGTCGATGTTGCTCGCGGGCCGCCGTCGCTTGCGTCCCATCGTGATGACTGCACTGGCGACAGTTGCCGGCATGCTGCCGCTGGCGTTCGCCCTTGGTGCCGGATCGCAGATGCTGCAACCACTCGCGATTGCGGTCATCGGAGGAGTGCTGATTTCCATGATTTTGTCGCTGATCATTACGCCCGCCGTCTACTTTTACTTAGCGGGCCGGAAAGGGGGCCTGGAACCCGTATCGCTTGCCGCTGACTAGGAAAATCGCCGGTATATGCAGAATTCTGCAGAGTGGTATTACTGATTTCTGATTACTGGTGGTTTAAAGCCCGGCCTGCCTGATGCGCCCTTTTCCAATGAATTTTTCACAGTGATAATGTCTCGGCGGTAAACTATTGCCAGATAACACCCGGCCCAAGGAACAGCCTGTTTGCTCGGTTCCCTGCTGTGATCCGACTCCGTCTGCGGGCTGCCTGGCACCCTGAGGGTTGGCTTGGGAGTTGCACTAGAATACGCAATGCCCGGTTCGGATTAGGGTAGGCATCGGGTGAGAACAACGGTGGAAGACCGACCTGTGCCTGAAGGAACGCATAAACCGGTTGCGGGGGAGGAAACCCTCGCGAAGCTTTTGGAAGCTGCTTACGTGCTCCAGGAGCACAACCGCGAAATGAAGCGTCTGGAATTACGCGTGGGCTCGAAGAGGCCGCACGTAGAGGCGCAGAGCGATAGCCCGCGAATTCAGGATTCGTCTGCAAAAGTGAACTCCCCAGAACGCGCGTTGTCCACGGACCTTACGTTAACCTTGGAAAAAATCGCCGAGACGCAGCGTCAAATCCAGATTCGCCGTATGGAATTGGAGAGCGCGCTCAAGCTGGTGGCAGAACGGCTCTCAGAGATGACCAATGCCGCCGGCGCGGCAATTGGAATTGTTGAGGGCAAGTCCGTAAGGTATCGTGCAGTCACCGGAAGCGGCGCGCCGTCTCTGGAAACCCTCATGCCACTGGAAAAAGCTGTGTGCGCCCCATGCCTGAAGACCGGGCAGGTTCTCCGGAGTCACGACGTAGGAGCGGAACATCTGTTCGATAGCACCCAGGACAAGCGGCATGGGATCGGGTCGCTCATTGCTGTGCCTGTATATCACGACGGCGGCATCGCTGGCGGGCTCGAACTTTACTATCGTTCTCAGAATGCGTTTAGCGAATCGGACGTTCACACCTGTCAATTAATGGCCGGCCTGGTAGCTGAGGCCCTGGTGCGCGAAGAAGAAGCGGCATGGCGGAAGTCAGTCGCCAGCGAGCGTGCGGCCATGTTGGAGGCTCTTGAGAAACTCCAGCCAAATCTGGCAGCCTTGGTTGAACCGGCCGGGAAAATCACTTCGGCCGACGCACACAGTGCCAAGGCAGCAGCTTCATTCTCTTGCCGCAAGTGTGGGCACGAACTTGTGGCAGAAGAGCAATTCTGCGGGCAATGCGGGGCGGCCCGCGCAGCCGATTACGAAGCGCCGAACATGCAGAGCAAAGTCGCTTCGCTTTGGCAGATGCAGGAATGGCAGAAGAAACCGGTTTCTGAGGGCGAAACGAAGGGTGATCAAAAGGCCGAGGAGAAAGCCGTGGTCAGCCCGGAATTGTCGATTGCACGGGCTCTCGAGCAGCAGGTTGCGGAGTTCTTCCCGTCGGAGGATTGGGATCCGGAGACGGGCATCAGAATCGTTGAGGTGCCCGCTCCACTGGAACTGCAAAAGACTGCACCGATTGAAGGCGAACAAGCAGGCACCGACCCAGCGAGCAGCGACGAATCGCAGAACAGAAAGCAGGCACTCGCGAAGTCAGGAGCGACGCAGGCAGTCGATTGGCGTTCCGCCGCTTCCCTTCGCGCATTTTTCGAGCAAATCATGTCCGGCAAGCAGACCAGGAATGTTCTGCAGTTCTGGAACCGACATCGGGGCGATATTTATCTGGTCATCGCGGTACTATTGGTGCTGTGCGTAATTCGCTGGGGACTATGGTCGGGCCCTCGGGTGAAAGCCACGAGCACACCAGCCACGGCGACCGCTGCTCAGCGCAAGCCGGCTCGAGATCCCGGTTTGTCATTTTTTGACCGCGTGCTGATTCAGCTTGGTCTGGCCGAAGCACCGGATCCGCTGCCAGACAGGGGAAATCCGGGAGTACAGGTCTGGGTCGATTTACACACGGCGCTCTACTACTGTCCCGGAGCCGACTTATACGGAAAAACTCCGAAGGGCAAGTTCGCCACCCAACGCGATGCGCAACTGGACCAGTTTGAGCCTGCCTACCGAAAAGCCTGCGATTGAGTCGTTGATTCTGCGTGATTTACACCTGCGATTGAGTCGTTGATTCTGCGTGATTTACAATTGACAACCTCTGGCGTTGGGAGTGCAATCATATCGTCCGAACCCCGTCTGCTTTTGTATACATCTGGGTTGAGGAGAAATCTGATTGGCAAGTTCCACGGATCGTTCCGAGGATGCCCTTCCCCGTCCTGAGTTGAATCCTCTGCTGAATCCCCTTTTAGCGGACAACATGGGACGTTGGGCGGAAGTCTACTTCACCACCCCTCCGGAGAAGCGCGAAGAGGCGGTGCTGGATCTGTTGCGGGAATTGCAGGCGCGAAGCTTGGGACAGACCACCCTGTCAGAAGTACCTCAATCCCCGCGGAGCGCCGAGACAGGGTTGCCTTCCCTAGACGTTGGGAGTGTAACGCAGAGACGACTCGAAATGCAGCGATGCAACATCTGTGGGCAGGACAATCCTGTCCGCCACCAGTTTTGTGGAATGTGTGGAGGAAAGTTGGGTTCACCTTCAGAGGAGGACCGCGCCGCGGAAGACTTTTATCGTTCTGCGGGGGTAGGCAGCGAACATCCTTTCGACCCGGGTTATGCAGAACCTAGCGGCTTGGATCGCGAGCCTGTTATCGGGGAATCAGTCGTAACCGCCGAAGAGCCTGCCAGAAACCCGTACGATCTATCGCTATTCCAGAGCCTGCGAGAAAGAGAAGCCCCGGCGAACTTCGATTATGAGCAGTCTCCCTCGGTTCGGTACCGGTACTATATCGGCGTGATCCTGGCAGTGCTGATTGTCGGGCTTGGGTACATGGCGTGGCGTGGCGGGAAGCTTAACCAGGATGTGCAGAGTGCGCCACCCTCTCCAGCGCCAATGGCAACCGACACTCGGCCGGCACCCGCAAACCAGAGCACGGCAGGTTCCGCACCTGCAAGTCCGCCCAACAACACTGAGCCGCAGCCGGCATCCCCTGAGAGGAAAGCAGCCGAGTCTGCTGGCACACAGCCTGCGAAGGCACCTGAACGCTCCGAGACAAAGGTTTCCGAGCATACAACCGTGCACAGCCCAGCGCCCAGTGCCTACCGAGAAAATGGCAGCTTGGGACAACAAAACCCGGAAACCAGCGGGGCCGATGACTTCGCCGTGGCACAGCGCTATCTCAATGGAAGCAATGGTCAGGGACGGGACGGCGCGGAAGCTGCGAAGTGGCTGTGGAGGGCGATGGGCAAGCATTACGGCCCGGCAATGGTAGCACTGGCCGATCTCTATCTTAAAGGCGACGGAGTCTCGAAGAACTGTGACCAAGCCCGCGTGCTGCTGGATTCTGCAGCACTGCGGGGCGTGGCTGGAGCCGGACCGAGACTCCGTAATCTCCAGGCGTTTGGCTGCCAATAAGATTGTGTTTGATCTTGCTTGGCGAACTGTGTAGCTGCCGAACATTTCCGGTGGGGATTGCCCGGAAAATTGGCAGACACACAGCGGGACTATTGCATTAAGACAGGTGCTGGGCCTCGCCTCGATTCATACCAAAGCGCAAGCTCAACTCGATTCCAGAGCCCGAGCTTGTCGTAGATCACCCGCAGGTAGTTCTTCACGACATGCTCTGTGGTTCCGATTGCATCTGCGACTTCTTTGTTTTTCAGGCCCTCGGCAACGAGCTGGATGACCCGGTGTTCACGTTCACTTGGGATACGGTTCCCGTAGCGTCCATTTGCAGACATGCTTGCCTCCGGTACAGCAGGGTGGCGAGTTTAACTCGCTTGATACCTCCGGTGATTCCGAAACGGAGAAATAACCGGTTGAAATGAGCCTTCACAGTCCGCCGAGCCATATTGAGTTGGCTGGCGATTTCGGCGTTGTCGCACCCCTGTAATAGCAAGTCGACGATTTGCTGTTCGCGCGGACCGAGCCGAACAGTCTGTTCCTTCATTTCATCCTCCTCCCTCTCTTGAAGTTGTGTCGCCCGGGTGGGCGTATGGATTTAGTTATTTCCAAACTACATAGCACCCACGTTGCCATTTTGCGGCAACAGCACATGCCCAAAGCGGAACCCCATTTTCCACAGGCATTTGCAAAACGTTCGCCCGCTCTTCCCGGAACTCATAGCAACCTATGTGTAGGAATATAGCGGCCTGTGCCACCGAGGATCGGGCCAAACCCCGCATGAATACTGAGCGTCGCGCGCTGCATAGTGTCGAGCAAAATCGCTTCTCGAATCGCTCGCTCCCATTTCCCTACCAGCAAATCGTGTGAAACGAGTTTGCTCGCGGGAAAAAAAGTATGAGGGTTTACATCCTGGTTACATCTTCAGGTGAATACCTTAGACGAAACTTCCCAGATACAGAGCTGCATGGGCACAAATTACACGATAGGCCCTAGTGTACCCGGGTTATCAAGGGAGGAACTGGCCGATTTCCACAGCAAATAACGCCTTTTTTCGTGCTTACAACCCATATTTTTTCATTAAATGGCGGAATGAGCGATACGAAATGCTCAGCAGATCGGCAGCTTTGGTCTGTACGCCTCCACTCTGGTGGAGTGCGCTCTGCAGCAACGAACGTTCGATGCCCGAAACGTAGGCCTCCATGCCGACCCCATCGGGCAGCCGAAGGTCCCCGCCAACATCCGGGAGGGTTCCTCCGCCGACTCCAGCGGCGGCCGCACGCGCCTTGGGACGTTCGGCCGGGATCTCGACATGCAGTTCGTCGGTGGTCTCCAGGGCAACGGCCCGTTCAACCGTGTTTTCCAGCTGGCGGACGTTGCCCGGCCATTCATAGCCACACAGTGAATCCAGCGAGGACGGATGGACCCGCAGGATACTCCTTCCGGCGGCACTCGCGTATTTCTTCAGAAAATGGTTGACCAGCAGGGGGATGTCCTCTCGGCGCTCGCGAAGCGGGGGAACGCGAATGGGAATCACGTTGAGCCGATAGTAAAGGTCTTCCCGGAAGAGGTTTTCCGCAACCGCCTTGTCCAGTTCGCGGTTGGTGGCGGCGATGACGCGGACATCGATCGAAATCTCACTGGTGCTGCCCACCGGACGAACCGTGCGCTCCTGTAAAACACGCAGCAACTTGACCTGCATGGCCAGGGTCATCTCGCTGATTTCGTCCAGGAAGATGGTGCCGCCATCGGCCACTTCGAAGAGCCCACGCTTGTTCTGATTCGCTCCCGTAAACGCACCCTTCAGATAACCGAACAACTCGCTCTCGAGCAAGGTTTCCGGAAATGCACCGCAGTTGACGGAAACGAATGCGTCCGTGGCCCGGGGGGAGCATACGTGAACGGCGCGCGCCACCAGCTCTTTTCCGGTCCCGCTCTCGCCATGGATCAAAACCGTGCTTGCTGTCGAAGCCACGGTGCGGACCGTCTGCTTCAGCTTTTCCATGGCGGGGCTGGAACCAATGATGTTGTCGAGGGAATTGCGGGTAGCCGCGTCCCGGCGCAAGGCGAAGTTCTGCTTACTGAGAGCAAGTTTCTCGACCGCGCGGTTGATGGCGAGCTTGATTTCATCGACCAGGCCGGGGCTCTTGCGGATGTAGTCGGAGGCGCCTCCAGCCTTTACCGCCTGCACTGCGGCTTCGTAGTCATCAACGGCGGTAATCAGGATGATGGCCGAGTCCGGCGACACCTTATGCGCATGACGCAGAACTTCGATTCCATCAATATTCGGCATCTTGATATCCGTGATGATGACGTCATAGAGCGCGCCGTCGATCTTGTTTTTCGCGTTCTGACCGGATTGGACGGTTTCGACCCGATGTCCTTCGCGGCGCAGCGAGATATCCAGCATTTCGCAGATGGAGCGTTCGTCATCGCAAACGAGGATGTTAGCCACGCGCACCTCCTGCTCCCACGGCAGCGCCTGCGGCCTGCAGCGCAGCAGGACTCTGCGCCGGGAGGGCACTGGCCGGGATGGATGCGGGGCTCTCGGCATCCAGGCGGCGCAACCGCAGGACGAAGGTGGTGCCCTGGCCCGGTTTCGATCGCGCCCACACTTTTCCTTCGTGCGCCTGCACGATCTGATAAACGATGGCCAAGCCCAGTCCGGTGCCGCCTTCAAAGTTCGACTGGAACGGCTCGAAGATTTTCTCGATTTGTTGTGGCGTCATGCCCATGCCAGTGTCGATGATGGACACCTGCCAATCGTCACCGAGGGACTCCAGGGCGACGGTGAGGGACCCTCCACCTTTCATCGCGCGCACCGCATTCTCGCAAAGATTCCAGAACACCTGCTTCAGCTTGTCGCCATCCGCCAGCACCAAGGCATCATGGACGGCAAAGCGGCGCTTGATCTCGATTCCCGTCTTCTCCGCCGCCATGCGGTGATCCATCAGCGTGAGCGTGTCTTCCACCAGGCGAATCAGGTCAACTCGCTCGAACTGATATTTTTTGGTTCGTGAATAGGCGAGGAAGTCGGTAATGATGGCATTAAGCCTCTGCGATTCGCGGGTCACGATGTCGAGCAGGCGCTTGTGGTCCTCGTTCATCTCCGGAAGTCCTGAGAGCATGCTGACCGACCCGGCGATCGAGGTGAGCGGATTGCGAATCTCGTGCGCGATCGCCGCTGCCAGCCTTCCGACAGCGGCCAAGCGGTCCTGCACACGGACTTCCCGTTCGAGGCGTCGAATCTCAGTCAGATCATCAAAGGCGTACACGTACCCGATATCGCCCTTTTCGGGAACGGACAGAGCGGATACTCGCACCCTCAGCGTCTTGCGGAACTTTGTCAGAGGATCAAAACGTACTTCCCCGTGGGACTCCTGCGATTCCACCGACGGCAAGGGATCGAGAAACATCTGATACACGGGCGTAGCCAGCAAGTCGGCAGCCTCGCGTTCGAGCAGGCGCTCGGCGGCGGCGTTCACCAGAGTGATCCGGCCGTCGAGGCCAGTCGTGATCAGGCCACTGCTGATGGAGTGGATGATGTTTTCATGCAGTGCCTGCAGGCTTTCCAGGGCGCCACTTGCGTCCTTGAGTTGCACGCCGACCTGCCGCAGTTTGTGAGTCAGAAGACCGGCAAGGTACGCCACCGCGAGAAACGCAAACAGGTTCACAAAAATGATTGCCTGCAGCGTCTTCAACCCGGGATGCGTTGTGCAATACGAAGGGATGACTTCGTAGTAGTTCAGTTCCAGCACCGTTCCGTAGAGAATGAAAGCCAGTGCGGCAATCAGGCCCGCCCATACTCGCGGTAACAGAACGCTGGCCACGATAATCACCAGGGGATACAGGAAGTTGAGGGAACTGTCCCAACCTCCGGTTTCGTGGACTACCAGCGTAACGAGCACAACATCGGTGAGGACCTGCAGTACAGCCTGCGGTTGATGTTCTGCCCAGAACGAGAGCAGCAGAACGTAGAAAAGCGAGAGACAGTACCAGAGCAATATCGTGCTGATGAAAAGGCGCATCGGCACGGGGGCCGGGCTGAACTGGGCCACCGCCAGTTCAACCGCCAGCAGCACGGTCAGAATAAAAATCCGGACCCGGACCAGCCATCCCAGCCAATTGCGCTCATCGAAGGTCGATTGCATGAAATGCAAAGTTTCAACGTTTCAAAGTTTCAAGGTTTCAGAGTTTCGCGGCTCTCACCTGGAAACTTTGAAACCTTTTCCCTTTGCAACTTGCTGTTATCCCGCCAGCTTGGCGATCATTGCGAACAACGGCATATAGAGCGATATCACGATGCCGCCGACGCTGATACCCAGGATCCCGATGATGACCGGCTCCAACATTGCCAGCATGTCTTTCGTCGCGGCGTCGACTTCGTCTTCGTAGAAGTCGGCAATCTTCTGCAGCATGGAGTCCATGGCGCCAGTCGCTTCGCCGACACCGATCATCTGTGTGACCATGTTGGGGAACACACCGCATTCGCGGAGCGGATCGACGATGGTGCGGCCTTCTTCAATCGCTTTTCGAACCTTCATCAGAGCTTCTTCCAGCACTGCGTTGCCCGAGGTTTTTGCGGTAATGCTCAAGCCTTCCAGGATCGGCACGCCCGACGTGATCAGGGTACCCAGAGTCCGCGTGAAGCGGCCAACTGCGATCTTGCGCAGCAGGCTGCCCACCACCGGGAGGTTCAGCAACATCTTGTCGAAGTAGTAGCGCCCTCGAGGATTCTTGCGGATTTGCTTCACCCCAAACCACATGCCGATGATGCTCCCAAGGATGATCCACCAGAAGGTCTGCACAAACGCGCTTAGCCCCATGGTGATTCGCGTTGGCAAGGGGAGATTCACACCCAATCCGGCGAAGAGGTTCGCGAAGATCGGCACCACCCACTTCAACAGGGCGCCGACGATCAACGCCGCCATACTCACGACCGCCACCGGGTAGATCAACGCCGACTTCACCGCCGATTTCAACCGCACCGCCTTCTCGACGTAGGTGGCGAGACGCTGCAGAATGACGTCGAGAATACCGCCGGTCTCGCCGGCCTCGATCATGTTCGTGGTGAGGTCGTCGAAGATGGTCGGATACTGGCGCATGGCGTTGGCCAACGTGGCGCCACCTTCGACCGTGGTCCGTACGCCAGTCAGGGTCTTCTGGAAAGTCTGGTTCTCCTGGTTGGCGGCGAGAATTTCCAGGCACTGCACCAGGGGAAGGCCGGCATCGATCATGACCGAGAACTGACGAAAGAAGATGGCAATGTCCTTGGTCTTGACCTTGCCCGATCCGAAAGTGGGCATGGAGAATTCTTTGCCCTTCTCCCGAATTGCACCCGGAGTGATGCGCTCGCGCCGCAGTGCCTGCGCCAGCGACTGCTTGTTGGCGGCGGATCGCTCGCCGGATACCTTCTTTCCTGACGCGTCTTTGCCGGAAAATGTAAAGACTGGCATGTGTTAGCTTCTCCTCACTCACGTACAGCTTCGTGATAGCTTCCTGCACTTTCTCAAGGCCGCAGCCAAGCTAGTGCTTGCCGGCCCCGCGCGCCAAACCCGACGATGCCGCCGCCGTTGGACGGCTCAACAGGCTGGCCCCGCGGTTGATCATTTCCGTCAACTCATCCACATTGCTGGAACGCGCAATAGCCGTTTCCATCGAAATTTGCTTCTGGAAATAGGCCGTCGCCAGCGATTGATTGAACGTCTGCATTCCGAATTTTTCCTGTCCGGATTGCATGGACGAGTAAATCTGGTGAATCTTGTCTTCGCGGATCAGGTTCCGCACCGCGGCGTTGGGAACAAGGACTTCCATGATCATGGCGCGCCCCTTGCCGTCGGTCTTCGGCACAAGGCTTTGGCACATGATGCCTTCAAGTACGAGCGAAAGCTGGGCACGAATCTGCGGCTGCTGGTGCGCCGGGAAGACGTCGATGATACGGTTGATGGTCGAAGTCGCTGAGTTGGTGTGCAGAGTGCCGAAAGTCAAGTGACCGGTTTCGGCGATTCGCAGGGCGGACTCAATCGTTTCCAGGTCGCGCATTTCGCCGATCAGCACCACGTCGGGGTCTTCGCGAAGCGCGGCGCGCAGCGCGTCGGTGAAGCTTTTGGTGTCTGCGTGCAGCTCGCGCTGATTGACCACGCAGTTTTTGTTCATGTGCACGAACTCGATCGGGTCTTCGATGGTCAGGATGTGGTCGTGGCGCTCGCTGTTGATCTTGTCGATCATGGCGGCAAGCGTCGTCGATTTACCAGAGCCGGTCGGTCCGGTTACGAGCACGAGGCCGCGAGGCTTGTCGCACATTTTGCTGACGACTGCGGGAAGGCCGAGCTGGTTAAACGACTTGATCTCAAATGGAATAAGACGGAAGACCGCGGCTGTGGCGCCGCGCTGGTTGAAGACGTTGGCGCGAAAACGGGCCAGTCCTTTCAACCCGAACGAGAAGTCGAGTTCTAGACTCTCTTCAAACCGGTGTTTCTGCGAATCCGTCATGACGCTGTAGGCCAGCTGCTTGGTCTCGGCCGGAGTCATCTGCGGCAGATCGAGCGGCACGAGATGGCCGTGCACGCGGATTTGTGGCGGCGAGTTGGTGGTAATGTGCAGATCGCTGCCATTCATTTCCAGCATTCGTTTGAGCAGATCGCTTAACGACAAACCCATGGCAAAGTGTCCCCTTCGTTATTCCGGAGTCCTCAGTCCGTAGTCCTGAGTCGTTGATCGTCGTCCGTCCTGACGACTCGCGACTCGGGACCCGCGACCAACGACTAGTGAATCGTTTCGCGTGCCACTTCTTCGAGCGTGGTCACACCGGCAGCGACTTTGATCAGGCCGCTGCGGCGAAGCGTAAACATGCCGCGCTCAATGGCCTTCTTCTTCAACTCCACCGCCGATGCGCCGACCAGAACCAGTTCTCGTATTTCGTCATCAACTTCCATGACCTCGTACAGGCCGGCGCGTCCCTTATAGCCGGTGTTGTTGCAGACGCTGCAGCCCTTGCCCTTCTGTATCTTTACGGTCTTGGCTTCCTCGGGAGTGAAACCGGCATCGATCATCGTCTGATACGGCACGTCCAGTGGCTCGATACAGTCTTTGCAAATGCGTCGCACCAGTCGCTGTGCGCAGATGAGGTGAACCGAAGTCGCCACCAGGAACGGCTCAATACCCATATTCATGAGACGGGTGATAGTTTCCGGAGCACCGTTGGTATGCAGCGTGGAAAGCACCAGGTGACCGGTAAGAGCCGCTTTGATGGCGATTTCTGCCGTTTCGAAGTCTCGAATCTCACCCACCAGAATGATGTTCGGGTCTTGCCGCAGGAAGGATCGCAGAGCGGCGGCAAAGTTCAATCCGATCTGCTCCTTCATCTGTACCTGGTTCACGCCACCCAGCTGGAATTCCACCGGGTCTTCGGCAGTCATGATGTTGGTGTCGGGTTTGTTCAACGTCGAAATCGAGGAGTACAAGGTGTTCGTTTTGCCCGATCCTGTAGGTCCCGTAACCAGCACCATGCCATACGGTTTCAAAATCGCCTTTTCGAACTTGGCCAGCGATTCGGGTTCGAATCCCAGCTTGGTCATGTCGAGCCGCAGGTTCTCTTTGTCGAGCAACCGGAGCACGATTTTTTCGCCCCACAACACCGGCAGTGTGCTGACACGAAAGTCGAGTTGCTTCTTACGGCCGCCGATGTTCATCTTCAGCATGATGCGGCCGTCCTGCGGCAGGCGCTTCTCGCTGATATCGAGCTTCGACATGATCTTGATACGGGAGGTGATCGCATCCCGCAGCTTCATCGGCGGTGACATGATCGACTGCAGCACGCCGTCAATACGGAAGCGGACACGGAACTCTTTTTCGTAAGGCTCGATGTGGATGTCGCTGGCGCCGCGCTTCACGGCATCACCCAAAATGACGTTCACCAGCTTGACCACCGGAGCTTCGTCGGCGGCCTTCTCCAGTTCCGAAAGCTCCATCTCCGATTGTTCTCCCTGCAGTTCGACGTCTTCGTCGCTCATCTCCGACATCGACTGCATGACGGTTTCAAGGTCTTCTTCCTTGGTGGCTCCGTATGCTTTGTCGATTCCGGCCAGGATTGAGCTTTCCGACGCAACGACCGGCTCGATATTGAACCCGGTCATGAACTTGATATCGTCCATGGCGAAGACGTTTGTCGGATCGACCATGGCGATGGTGAGCGACGCGCCCACCCGGCTTAGGGGAAGAATCTGGTAGCGCTTGGCAGTCTCGAACGGAATCAGCTTGACGACCGCCGGATCAATCTCAAAATAGGAGAGATTGATGGCGGGCACGCCATACTGGCGAGAGAGAAAATTGGTGACGTCTTCGTCGGTCAGAAATCCGAGCTTGACCAGCGCAGACCCCAAGCGGCAGCTCTGCTCTTTCTGAACCTTGTTCGCCTGTTCCAACTGCTCTGGTGTGATGATTTTCTCTTTGACGAGAAGATCACCCAGCCGTTGCGACATACGCAGATCTCCTAACCACGTAGATGGAACGACTGCCCTGCTCAGTCCGGCAGGACAATCGCGCAAACAGCTGCCCATCATTGGGAGAGAATGCAGCTGATTCGCGTTGACACAAATTGTCAGCGCAAGCGGATTACTGCACCACTTACTTAAGTACTTGAACTCAGAGACACGCAACTCTTTTCGCCTGGAAACTGCGCAAATTGGGGCTTTTCAGGATTTTTCGGTTCACTCTTTAGCCCAAGTACATGGACTTCAGTAAGTGTGACTACACTAGCGAGGCCCGTCCTGCGCCTGCGATTCCCGTTCGGGCTAAACTTATTTCAGGATGTTGCGCTTGTCTCCCGGCACTCAGCAGAAGGAAATCCGGAACTACTACGCGGCCCTGTATCGCGAATGGGGCGCGCAGCACTGGTGGCCAGCGCAAACGCAGTTTGAGGTGATCGCCGGCGCATATCTGACCCAGAACACCGCCTGGGTGAATGTCGAGCGGGCACTGGAGAACCTCCGCCGTTCGCAGTTGTTAAGCCTGGACGGAATTCGGACGGTGAAGCTCTCGCAGCTCGAGCGGCTGATTCGGCCATCAGGATATTTCCGGCAAAAAGCAGCGCGTCTGAAAAGCTTCGTGAAATTCGTTGACACCTGCTACCAAGGCTCGTTGCAGAAACTGTTTTCTGAACCGACACAGAAACTGCGGGATTCCCTTCTGGCCTTGAACGGCATCGGACCGGAGACGGCGGATTCCATCCTGCTCTATGCCGGAAATCATCCCGTGTTCGTCGTCGATGCCTATACGCGCCGTCTGCTTGACCGCCATGGGATTCTGCCCGAGAAGACGCCCTACGAGGAAATCCGCCGCCTGTTTCAAGAATCACTGCGCCCGATCGCAGCTCAGCTCGAGAGTACGCCCGCCGAAGTACCTCAGCCTCTAGAGGCCGGGATCCGCGGAGCTGCGCACCCTCCCTCGGCAATGAGTACCGCGCAACGTACCGCTTTGGTGCAGGTCTACAACGAAATGCACGGATTAATCGTGGGGGTGGGAAAGAACTATTGTCGCAAGTCGAAACCGGCCTGTGACACTTGTCCGCTACGGAAATTTCTTCCTGCAAAGTAATCTGAAATTGGAACGAAGGACGTACACCTTCGATGGCTTTACGCGTCAGTAATGCCACCCTACAATTGCGCTTCCCCCAAAAAGGAGTGGACATTATGAAGATTCAAGGCATCGAGGGAATGTCTCCTGACCGATTGCAGTTCGAACTCCAACGGGGAGCCAAACTCGTGGTTTATCAATACGCCATCTCGATTCTGGTGATGAGCTTTCGCCGCTCTTCCGATATTTATTTCATCCCGGCCGGAGAGAGCGCGGTCAAGAAAGGCCTGCCGTGGAGCCTCATCAGCCTGGTCGCGGGCTGGTGGGGCATTCCCTGGGGACCGATTTTCACGATCCAGTCGCTGGTCACGAATCTCAAAGGCGGCAAGGACGTCACTGCGGAACTGAGTGCCCGCCTCACCCAAGCCCCCGCGCCCCAGGTTGCCGTTGCCGCAAAGGTGTAAGGTACGCTGATGTGGTTTCGAAGTTGCTTGCGGATTGCGTGTTGGCTTTCGCCTTCGACACGCTCGCGCCGTCTGCGCCCGAGTCCTGGACGCGAAGCCGCAACCACTTCCGGAGTGTTCGTGGGTACCGTCGTGCGTCCCTATGCTCTGTCCGAGCCTGCCTGTTCGGCAACTCTCTCGCATGAATTCAACATGCTCGAACCGGAGGATTCGATGAAATGGCGGGGCGTTCGGGCAACACCGGAGAGATTTAACGTTTCTGAGGCCGACGAGATTGTCCGTTTCGCCATCGCCCACGGCATGAAGGTTCGCGCTCACTGTCTCGTCTGGGACCACACCCATCCCAACTGGCTCACCGACGGCCAATTCACTCCGGATCAGCCCTCGCTTTTGCTGCGGGAACCCATGGCAACCGAGATGAGACATTACGCGGGGCAGGTTTTTGCGTGGGATGTGGTTAACGAGGCAAGAGGAAACCCGCGGGATTCGATCCGGTACAGCAAGCCCGGAATCGGGTTATCAGATAAAGGAAAGGCTTACGTGGAGCAAGCGTTTTCTCTGTGCGCATGAGGCCCATCCGGCTGCGCTGTTGTTCTGTAACGAGGCCGAAGGGGAAGGCCTCAACGGCAAGTCCGACGCAACTTATGCGATGGTTAGGGACTTCAAGGTTCGCGGAGTTCCCATCGACGCATTGGCTTGCAGCTGCACATTTCGCGGCTTGATTTTGATATCGATTCCGTCGCGAAGAATATTGCACGCCTGACGAAATTACGGGTGCCGGTTCACATCACCGAACTCGACGTTGCCTTGCCCATAGATGCAAATGGCAAGGCTCAGAAACAAGATTCGCTGCGCCCGGCGGCAATCTGGGCGGCCGTAGTTCGCGCGTGTGTGCAGAATTCCGGCTGCACCGCGATCCAGACGTGGGGGTTCACAGACAAATACTCCGGGATCGGTTCCCATTGCCACGGCGCTCGCGGGGCTGCGCTTCCTTTCGATCGGGCCTACAAACCCAAACCGGCCTACCAGTCGATGCTCAAGGAACTCACCTCGGGCCGCAACACGACCTCGTGAGGTCACGTCAGTCCACGATTACGCGGCCTTCTTTTATCTATAATGGCCCCATACGAGGGATCTACTCAGAGGTGGCGATACCTGCTCCAACCCGCACCGCGAACCGGACCAACCGCAAGCAGGTAATCATTCTGCTGGCGATCGCGGTCGTTCTGCTGTTCGTGGTCCTTGCATCGCAGACAGCGTTTAACAACACCATCCTGCAGGCCGACACGAACCAGCAGGCCATCATTTTCTATGCGCTTTCGTTGCTGATTTCCCTGCTCTTTGTCGCGCTCACGTTCGTTCTGGCGCGCAACCTCCTAAAGCTCTTTGCCGAGCTGCGGATGGGAGTGCTGGGATCGAAGTTCCGCACGCGCATGGTGGCCGGAGCGCTTCTTCTATCGTTCGTTCCCGTCATGGTGATGTACTGGTTTGCTTATGGACTGATGAACCGTTCGATCGACAAGTGGTTCTCCACGCCGGTCGAGGAGGTTCGGTCCGATACTCTGGCGATAGCTTCTGTGGCGGGCAAGTACGCGCAGCAGAATGCTCATATGGAGGCGGCTGCCTTGGCTGCTTCTCCCGACGTTGCGCGTGGATTCTCCCATGGAACGGCGGCGATCCTCGGAGAGTTGCAGCGCCATGAACTAACGTTGCAGGGAGGATTCGCGCTGGCTTTGCGCGAGGGCAATGCCGAAGCCAGTTTCCATGCACCGGCCCCCTGGCAGGTCATGAAGAACTCGTTGCCTCTCGCGGATGCACTCGCTGGACGGCCTGCGCAGTTCACCTGGCATGACACCGATTACACGCTGGGAACCGCGGCAGTTGCCGGCGGAGGATCCATTCTGGTCGCGATTCCTCTCCCCGCCGAGTTTTCCCAGGCCGTGCGCCAGGTTGAAGCCAGCCAGCAACGCTACTTTCAGTGGAGCCAGCAACGCCGCCGCGTGCGCCAGACCTACATTGGGCTTCTTCTGCTCCTGACTATGATCGTCTTGTTTGTGACGACATGGCTCGCCCTGTTCCTCGCAAAACTGGTCACCCGCCCGCTGGCCGCACTGGCCGAGGCTACACAGGAAATCTCGCGTGGCCGCCTTGACTACCGCGTCGACGTACGCGCAACCGACGAAATTGGCGACCTGGTTCGATCCTTCAATCGCATGGCCGAGGAACTCGAAGCCAGCCGTCGCCAACTGGAATCCTCAACCCGCGATCTCGGCGCGGCCAACATGGAGCTCGACCAGCGCCGTCGCCAGATGGAGACGATTCTGGAGAGTATTCCGACTGGCGTTCTTTCCCTTGATGCCAACCGGCGGGTAACCCACACCAACCAGGCTTTGCAGCGCATGTTCCATCCCGAAGGAAATTACGACAGCGGCAATGTTCTGCCCCACGGGTCTTCGCTTGCTGACGTATTTCCAGCCGATGTTCTCGAGGACTTCGAGCCTTTGCTTCGACGTGCCGATCGCATGGGCGTGACTACCAGCCAGATGGAGCTGCCGTTATCGCATGGTTCGCTAAATGTGGCGGTCACGGTTGCGGCGCTGCGCCATGAGAGCGAGCGCTCGGGTTACGTCGTCGTGTTCGAAGATTTGTCAGACTTGTTGAAAGCTCAGAAACAGGCGGCATGGCGGGAAGTGGCGCGCCGTGTCGCTCATGAGATCAAGAATCCGCTAACACCCATCGCCCTCTCGGCCGAACGCATTCAGCGGCATCTCGACCGATCCACAGCCGCCGACCGCAGGTCGTCGGGAGTAGTCCGCTCCTGTGCAGACACGATTGCTGGTGCCGTGGAAACTGTTCGCCGCCTGGTGGACGAATTTTCCACCCTTGCGCGATTTCCAGTGGCGAAACCGCAGCCGGCTGATATCAACGACGTCATCGAAAGCGCCCTCGCCATGTTCAACGGCCGGCTGGACGGAGTCGCGTTGCACAAATCTTTGGCGGCTGATCTGCCCAGGGTTTTGGCTGACAACGAAGCGATGAAGCGTGCGATCGCGAATCTGGTGGACAATGCTGCGGAAGCCACCGAGAGTTCCGTTCTGCGGGAAATCGAAATCACGACCGCGCTGGTCGGCAGCCGCGATGCGGTGGAAATCACGGTTTCTGACACTGGCCATGGCGTAACCCGCGAGGTGAAGGAGAAGTTATTCCTTCCCTACTTCTCCACCAAGAAGCGCGGCACAGGACTCGGTCTTTCGATTGTGAGCCGAATCGTGGAGGACCACCATGGCTCGATTCGCGTGGAAGAGAATCGTCCGGTCGGCACCCGCTTCATCGTAGAACTTCCGGTTGTGCCGGAATCAGTGCCAACGACCGTGACTGCCAAGCATGCATAACATTCTCATTGTGGACGACGAAGCCGGCATCCGTGATTCGCTTGCCGGCATTCTGGCCGACGAAGGCTATTCCGCTTCGTCGGTGGAAAGCGGCGAAGCCTGTCTCGATCTTCTGCGCCGCAGCGCCTGCGATGTGGTGCTGCTCGATATATGGTTGCCGGGCATGGATGGTATGGAAACCCTGGCGAAAATCCGCGAGTCGGAAAACCCGCCTGAAGTGATCATGATCTCCGGGCACGGCAATATCGAGACGGCTGTGCGCGCCACAAAACTTGGAGCCTACGATTTCCTCGAGAAGCCACTCAGCATCGAGAAGACGCTCATCGTGGTTAAGAACGCGATCGACGCAAAGAAGCTGCAGCGCGAGAATATCGACCTCAAACGGCAACTGCAGTCCAAGAGCATCATCGTCGGAGACAGCATTCCGATGAAAGCGCTGCGCCAGCAGATTGGGTTGATGGCGCCCACCAATGGCCGTGTTCTCATTTATGGCGAATCCGGCACGGGCAAGGAGATGGTCGCGCATGCCATTCATGCGCAAAGCCTGCGCAAAGACGAAACTTTCGTCGAGATGAATTGCGCTGCAATTCCCGAGGATCTGATCGAGAGCGAACTTTTTGGGCACGTCAAGGGATCGTTCCCCGGCGCCGCTGCTGATAAAGAAGGAAAGTTCCAGCGTGCTCACGGCGGCACGCTGTTTCTGGACGAAGTTGGGGACATGAGCCTCAAGACGCAATCGAAAGTGCTGCGAACGCTCGAAGAGCAGCGATTCACTTCGGTAGGTAGCGATGAAACCATTACGGTCGACGTCCGCGTGATCGCTTCGACCAACAAAGATCTTGAAGAAGAGATTTCCCGCGGGAACTTCCGGGAAGATCTCTTTTACCGCCTCAACGTGATTCCTTTTTTCGTACCGCCCCTACGCGAGCGGAAAGAAGATATCCCGTTATTCACGCGCCATTTTTTGAAAGAACTGGCAGCAACTTACGGACGCCGTCCACGTGAAATTACGGAGGAAGCGATCGACGTCTTGATGCGCTACTCCTGGCCCGGCAACGTGCGCGAACTGCGCAACGTGATCGAGCGCATCGTGATCATGAATCCCACCACCACGCGGTTCGATGCCAAGCACCTTCCCCCGCTGGTCTATCGCGACGGCGGCCGCCGCACCCCCAAAAGTGAGTTCTCGACGCTGCATCAGGCGCGCGATGCGTACGAGCGAGATTACATCCTGAAAAAACTCGACGAGACGCACGGCAATGTAACCCGCGCCGCCGAAGTGCTCGGGCTCGAACGCAGCCATTTATATCGGAAGATGAAGGCTTTGGGGATTGCGGCAAAAGAATAGGACTCAAGGCGAGTAATGCATGAGTGCGGTTGGCACGCTGGCGATCTACCTCCATCGGTTCGCGCAGAAGGAGGAAACCGGTGAGTCTACAGGGTCTGAGGGATCGCCTCTAACGTCTTTGTCAAAGACGCGTCATCGCCCACGTTCAGGCAAGTCTTCGAGCGGTCAATCTGGCGCATCAGTCCGCACAGAACTTTTCCCGGTCCAACTTCAACGAACACGTTCACGCCTTCGGCGATCAGCAGACGCATGCATTGTTCCCACTTCACCGACCCGGTTACCTGGTGCACCAGTGTATCGAGCGCGCGCAAATCGTCAGCCACCAAGCTGGCATCCACGTTAGAAGCAACCGGATATACCGGCTGGTGCATGCTCAATTTCTTGAGATCCTCTTGGAGACGGTCCTGTGCCGGCTTCATCAGGGAACAATGGAATGGCGCGCTGACTGGCAGTATTTTTGCGCGTTTTGCCCCGCGTTCATCGGCAAGCTTGGTCGCCCGCTCGACGGCGGCGGTGTTTCCCGATATAACGACCTGCTCGGGCGAATTGATGTTTGCCGGCGAACAGACTTCTCCTTGCGCGGCTTCGAGACAAACGGCCGCAACGTTATCCAAATCCATCCCCAGGATCGCGGCCATGGCTCCCACGCCGACCGGTACGGCTTCCTGCATGTACTTGCCGCGATTGCGCACGGTGCGCACCGCGTCAGCAAAGCTGAACGTTCCCGAAGCCACGTGCGCCGAGTACTCGCCCAAACTGTGTCCGGCTACGTAGCAGGGTTTCGGAATTCGCGCCTCCAGCACGCGTAACGCCGCCATTGACGCCGTGAGAATTGCCGGCTGCGTGATCTCGGTCAAGCGAAGTTGCTCTTCCGGGCCTTCGAAGCAGAGCTGCGAGAGTTTATAGCCCAGGGCGTCGTCGGCTTCCTGGAACGTCTGTCGTGCGACGGGATACTTGTCGGCGAGGTCCTTGCCCATCCCGACAACTTGTGAGCCTTGTCCCGGAAATATGAGAGCGATCTTGCGATCTATCATTTAAGCACCTGGTTTCATGTAGGGGCGCATTCGTCCGCCGCTCGACCTTGAGCGAAGCGAAGGGGAGAGCGCCGGTACGTGAGGTGACCGGAAAGTTCGAAGCACCGATGTGCGCTATCTCGCCCGCCCCGGACGAATGCGTCCGGGGCTAACACCATCCAACGCGCCTTATGTTGGCTGTGCCGCGGTCTCGACCGCAGGACGCAGCGCGGCTAGGCCACGCTCGATCGAGTCATTAATGCCGCGCTGCGAAAACTCGGCCGCGACGCGGATTGCATTCTTCATCGCGTTGGCATTTGAGGATCCGTGCGTGATGATGCAGACGCCCTTGACACCGAGCAGAGGCGCGCCCCCATACTCGGTATGATCGAGCCGCTTCTTGAAATCGCTGAACGCGCTTCTCGATAGCAACGCACCTACCTGTCGCGTGATGGTGGCCTTGAGTGATTCCTTTAAGACTGTCCGCACCAGGTTGGCGACACCTTCGGAAATCTTCAGAGCAACGTTGCCCACAAATCCATCCGCCACGATGACATCGACCTGCCCGTTATACAGATCGCGGCCTTCCACATTGCCGACAAAATTTAGCGGCAGCTGCTTGAGCAACTGAAACGCCTCACGCGTCAGGTCGTTGCCTTTGCTTTCTTCTTCCCCGATGGAGAGCAGTCCCACGCGCGGCCCGCGCGTGCCGGGGTGCTTCCCGAACATGGCGCGAAAGTAGACATCACCCATCACCGCAAACTGCTCGAGATTTTGGGCAGTGCAATCGACATTCGCGCCAACGTCAAGCAGCATAGCAGGATTGCCGGGCGCAGTTGGGAACACTGCCGCCAGCGCCGGACGATCCACCCCTGGCATCGCGCCCAGGACGATCTTCGCCGTGGCCATCGCCGCACCGGTATTCCCGGCAGTTACGAATCCGTTCGCCTGTCCCTCGCGCACCAGGCGCAGCCCGACCCGCATGGAGTTGTCCCGCTTGGCGCGGATCGCCTCCACCTTGTCATCCATGGTGATGTATTCGCTGGCGTGGACAACTTCGATGGGCAGGTGCAGAGCGCTAAGGTGCCGTTCGAGTTCCGGTTTGACCAGATTCTCCGGACCGATCAGCAACACGCGGGTGCCGTAGTGACGCGCAGCGTGTATCGCGCCCTCGACTTCCGGCTTGGGCGCTCGATCCGAACCCATCGCATCCAGCGCGATGACGCTAGGCATGGCCAGGTGAACTAGCTCGCTTCTTCGACGTCTACGACTTCGCGACCCTTATAGTACCCGCATTTCGGGCAGGCACGGTGAGGCATTTTCTTTTCGTGACAGTTCGGACACTCTGACAGGCTGTGGCCCTTTAGAGCATCATGCGCGCGCCGTGTCGAGGTGCGCTTCTGGGAATGTCTGCGTTTCGGATTAGGCATGGTATTGATTCCTTCCGCGGGGCTCTTCGGCCATCCGCTATTGAAGCCCTCAGCTTTCAGCCCTCAGCTTTCAGCTCTCAGCGATCAGTTTCAAAATGATCGAACGAATGCGACCCAGAAGACTCGGGTGTTCAACCCGCCTCAAACCCGCGTCGCTGAACGCTGACGGCTGATAGATGAGAGCTCTCTCTCAGTGTTCCAACCTGCTCCGTACGTCCTTCAACGCCGCCCAGCGTGGGTCTTCGACATCCGTGGAGCAGGAGCATTTTTCCTGGTTCAAATTCTTGCCGCACTGCGGACACAGTCCCTTGCAGTCTTCGCGGCAGGTTATCTTCAAAGGTAGCGCAAGCAAGACCTGCTCGCGCAGAACATCTTCCAACAGAAGGCCGTCGCCCTGATAATACCCGATCTCGGCTTCCGCATCGGTCACCGAGAGCTCATCGCGGCCGGCATCCGCCCCTAGGGGGCGGTACAGCAATTCGAAATCTCGCCGGATTTTCTGCGGCACCGGCTCCAGGCAGCGCGCGCACTGCAATTCCACTTCGGCCGAAAGCTTTCCGCGCAGCCGGATGTCCTTGATGACTTCGTGCTTGCCGTGATGTTCCTCAACCACTTCCGCATGGCCGGAGGCCTTCAGCGTACCGCGCTGCCGGGCCTCTCCGCCCAGATCGATGACATCCGGCTGAAACTCCTCCGCGAAATCCAGCGGATGAAGCTCCAATTCTTTGATGTCGAGGAACATGGCGAAACCTCCGCGGCGACCACGCCGACCAGCCCGCGGGAGCACGCCAAAGAGGCGTAAGTACCGCAAGGAGCAAGACTTAGGATAAAGGCCAAGCCGCGGAAGTGTCAAGGAATGAGCAATTTGGAATTCTTCTTACCACACCACTCTAAGACCCTTGTACAGCCCGAACTTGTCATCAACGGTCAAAAACGGGAATGTCTTCTTCCATGGCTTGCGCAATGATCTGCCGATCGAATGGGTCCCGATGATGCAGCGGAAGGGTAAAAAGACGGAAAACATGCTCAGCCGAGAAGGGCAGGACCCGTAATCCTAGATCTTCAATCGCGTCTCCTGCGTCGTCAGGACCGAACTGCAGTTTCCCCATTGACACTTTGATTGCGATCTCAACTAACGAGATCGTGCTGAGTTCCAGAGGGTTCGCAGGATCCAGCAGAGCCGATGCGGCAGGTTTGCTCAGTCTGCCAGGTTGTTCCGCTGCGAAGATGAGCACCGCGGTATCGAGCGGCAGCCGCTCTAGTACCGCCCACTTACGAATTTCTCCACTTCCTCATCCGTCATCGGCTTCCACCAGCCAGGGTCGATGATTTTGATCCTGCCCTTCAGCGTTCCAAGGGTTCTCTTTTTGCCGTTGCTTTGCTTTGTGCGCACGACATCGACCACAGGAACGCCCCGACGACAGATCGTCACGGTTTCGCCGCCTTCAACCGTCTTGATCAGTTCCGGTAGTTCATTCTTGGCTTCCGCTACGCTGACGTGCATAGATCGTATGATAGCCATCTTCAGATAGCTATGACCATCAAAGGCAGGTGCCGGGGATCAAGACCGGTGGAGTCGGGCACGTTGGGGGGCTCAAGGAAACCGACAACTACTCGGCTACCAGCCAATCCATGGCCTCTTCGCGCGTCTCAAACGTCGGAAAATCGCGCCGCGAGAAGCTCTTGAAATTCTCATAGAACACGCGTGGCAAGCTCTCGGTGCCGACCCACGCCGATTTCTTCACATATGGACGGTCGAGCGTGAGCACCTCTTTGATCTTGGTCGCAACTTCTTTACCGATCTTGGCTCCGCTGAAATCCGCCAGGGTCAGCACTGTTCCTGGTTCATGGCGCGCGACGTCGGCCCGAACTTGGTCGAGCAGCAGCAGCATGTCTTTTCCCTGACAGTGGCTGAAGTCGATTAGAAAAATCGCGTGCCCTTTGTGCATCACAAAGCGCAGACGATCCTTCAAATCTTCGTCAGAGATCACGCAAGCATTCCCTCGACTATTCCGTAGGCTCCGTCGAGCGCGGCATCCAGGGCCGAAGCGTCTTTTCCTCCCGCTTCCGCCAGATCCGGACGTCCGCCGCCCTTGCCGCCGACTTTCTGCGCCACGGCGCCGACTACTTTGCCCGCCGGCAGGCGAGAAGTCAAATCTTTGGTGACGCCGACGATGAGCGACACGGTTCCGTCGGAAGCAGACCCCAGCACCACAACGCCCGAGCCGATCTTGTCGCGCAGTTGATCGACCAACGTTCGCATCTGCGCGCGCTCGAGATTGTCAACCCGATGGGCCAGCACCTTCACACCCTTGACCTCTTTCACCTTCTGACCGATGTTGGCCGTAGAAGACGATGCGGACTTCATCCGCGCCTGATCCAATTCACGCGCCAGTCGCTTGATCTCGGAGTCTTTCTTCTCCAGTTCCGCCTTCAAGGCCTCGGCCGGAGAGAGCTTTCTTTCGACGTCGGAGTCCGTAGCAGAAGTGGGTGCCCCCTCCTTTCGCGTTTTTTGCGAAAGGGTGGGAGAAACGAAGGCCGAAACCACGTTTTCCAACTGATGGTCCTTCCGGAAATGTCGAAGCGATCCCTCGCCGGTAATGGCCTCCACCCGGCGCACGCCGGAAGAAACGCTGCCCTCTTTCAAGATCTTGATCAGCCCAATCTCACCCGTAGCGCCCGTATGCGTGCCGCCACAAAGCTCGGTCGAAAAGTCGCCAATGCGAATCACACGCACGCGGTCGCCATACTTCTCGCCGAACAACGCCATTGCGTGATACTCGCTGATCGCTACGTCGATCGGGACGTTCTCGATGACTTCCACCTTCCGATTGCGCAGCACTTCTTGGTTGATGATGTCCTCAATATCCTGCAGTTCCTCGTCCTCGACAGCGGTGAAGTGCGAGAAATCGAAGCGCAAATGCCCGGGCGCGACCAGCGATCCGGCCTGCTTCACATGCTTCCCCAGTACTTCTCGCAATCCGGCGTGCAGCAGATGCGTCGCCGTGTGATTCCGCATTGTGTCTTCACGAATGTCGGTGTTCACCACGGCATCGACCTTGTCACCCACGCGGAGGCTCCGCTTCGCAGTGACCTGATGGGCGCGCACGCCCTGAACCGGGTAATAGCATCCCTTCACGTCGGCCATGACGGTGTTGTGATCGTCGGAGTAGAGCCATCCCCGATCGCCCACTTGTCCGCCGGCCTCGGCATAGAACGGAGTGTGATCGAGAATGATCTCGCCGTCCTCACCTGCCTTAAGCTCGCGCCCGCCCTCACCATCGTGAATGATTGCCAGCACCTCGCACCCGTCGGAGCGCATTTGCCGGTAACCCTCAAACTCCGATTTCGGCAAAGACGGGTAGGCAGGACTAGCGGTCTGCTTCGCGGCACCTTTCCATGATGCTTTTGCCCGCTGCCGCTGCTCCTCCATGGCGCGATCGAATCCCGCTTTGTCGAAGGCGATGCCCTGATCGCGTGCGGCATCCTGCATGAAATCGAGCGGCATGCCAAAGGTGTCGTAGAGCTTGAACGCATCGTCGCCTGCCAGCCTCTCGGGAGAATGCTGCAGCAGATCCTCCAGCTTTTCGAGCCCGACCTCCATCGTGTGCGCAAAGCGAGTCTCTTCCGCAAGGACGGCCTTCGAAACGCGATCGGCGTTCTCAGTTAGCTCCGGATACGCATCTCGCATCAGATCCCGTACGGCAAAGACCATCTGATACAGAAACGGCCTCGTCTGCCCCAGGAGCCGTCCGTGTGTAATGCCTCGACGGATGATCTTCCGCAGCACGTAACCGCGGCCTTCATTGGAAGGCAGCACGCCGTCGGAGATCAAAAATGTCGCTGCCCGGGAATGATCCGCGATCACCCTTAACGAAGCAGCCGATTTCGTATGCGCCTCTTTGTCCAACTCCCTGTTTAACGCCGCGCCCGTTAACTCCGCAGCTCGCTTGATCAGGGGTGCGAATAAGTCCGTGTCGTAATTCGAAATCACTCCCTGCAACACCGAGGTGACGCGCTCCAGCCCCATCCCCGTATCAATCGAGGGCTTGGGCAGCGGCGTCAGCTTCCCCGACGCATCCCGGTCAAACTGCATGAACACCAGATTCCAAATCTCGACATAGCGCCCGCAATCGCAACCGAACGCGCAATCGGTATGGCCCTGGTCCGATGCGATCGCGCCCATATCGTAATGAATCTCGCTGCAGGGACCGCATGGACCGGTATCGCCCATCTGCCAAAAGTTGTCCTTCAGGCCCATTTCATAGATGCGATTCTTCGGAACTGCTTGCGCTGCCCACAAGTCATACGCCTCTGCGTCGCGAGAAAGGCCGCCCTCACCGTTAAAAACGGTTACGTACAACCTGTCTTTCGCAATTCCGAACCAAGCAGGCGATGTGACCAGTTCCCACGCGTAGGCAATTGCATCTTTCTTGAAGTAATCGCCAAACGAGAAATTCCCCAGCATCTCGAAAAATGTGTGATGCCGGTTCGTGAAGCCGACGTTCTCGAGATCATTGTGCTTGCCGCCCGCCCGCACGCATTTCTGCGAGGTCGTCGCGCGCAAGTAGTCGCGCTTTTCGAGCCCAAGAAACACGTCCTTGAACTGATTCATCCCGGCGTTCGTAAACAATAACGTAGGATCATTCGCGGGGACGAGCGACGACGAGTGCACTTCCTTGTGTCCCTTTTGCACAAAGAAGTCGAGGAATTTCCTGCGGATTTCCGAGCCTGTCAGCATGCATATTCAATTCTAAATGATGTACGGCGGTGTCCCGGGCCTCACAATACAGAGGGCACAGAGACTGTATCCCTGTGCCCTCGCTGGTTGAGAATTCGGTTGGCGCTATTTCACCGCGTCTGCGGTCTTCTCGGTGCCTTTCTTGACATCGTGACCTACTCCCTTCGCACCTTTCTTCAGCGCATTCCCAGTCTTATCAGCCGCCTTCTCGGTATCTTTCCCGGCCGTCTTCGCGCCCTTCTCCGTGTCTTTCGCTACGGTCTTTGTGCCCTTTTCCGTATCCTTGGCCGCAGTCTTGGTGGCATGTTCCGTATCCTTGGCCGCAGTCTTGGCGCCTTTCTCGGTGTCTTTAGTCGCGGTTTTGGTTGCATCTTTCATTTCTGTGCCCGTTGACTTTTTATCGGTATCCTGCCCCACCGCTAAAGTGGTGGCACAGATCAGAGCGAACACAACCATCAACACCCAACTGAGCGTTTTCATGGAATCCTCCTTACGGGATACTACTAACGGTGCACAGAGTATGCCCCAGTGGCGGAAATGAATCAAACCCACAGTCGACCAGCGAGGCTGGGATAGGGGGCTCGGCCGGTGCGAAGCGCTCTTGTCGCAGGCGAGATCGGACGGGTATTGCAAACGTCTAGGGGTCTGCGTCTTCCCCCTCCAATGCAGTCAAGGTCTCATCATCTACATCCCACTTCTTCAAAATGCTAAAGATGGTCCGGCTGCCAAAACCGGCTCGCACCAACTGGCGAAAAATCCGCGCCGTTTCCTTCTGATCCCTCGGCTTCTTCATCCGTTTTTTGCGCAGATATGCCCGCGCCTGCTTGTCTTCGTTAACACCGTCATACACGGCATCCACAGCCTTCTCGATTACGGACGCATGGACGCCGCGGGTTTTCAACTCCGTGACAATTCGGCCACGCCCAAACTTTTGATTGTCCCTCCGGATCGACGAGTAGTACGCCGCGTAGTTGGAATCGTTCAAATATCCTTGATCCTTCAGCCGCCGAATAACCAGTTGCACTAACGTTTCCGCATACTCCGACTCGGGTTCCTCGATCCGCGCGCGCATGAGCCTTTTCAACTCGGCAACAGTCCGCATGCGCCGTGCCAGGGTCGCCACGGCATACTCATACAACTCGTCTTCGGTGTACTGCCGCCGCTTGGGCCGCGAGAACGCCATAGCTGGAAGATACCGCAAAACCCCTCGGGTAGAAATGAAAACCGCAGAGGACACAGAGGACGCAGAGCAATTTTGAGACGTCTAGTGCTGGGGGGGCGATGCCATGATTATCGAGGGTCATTAATCGAGCCTTCACTGGTGGACTTGTACAACGACTTCCTCTCCTCGGCGTCCTCTGCGGTCTTCATTTCCGATCGTCATCGCCGGCATATTCCGGATGCCGTGCGGGCGCCCGTCGCCGGAGTTCACGTTGCAATTTCCGTATCCATCGGAGTTCCGTGCGAAATTGCTGGATCATCAAACTCACCATCCAGACGGCCTCGTGGAAGCGGTGTCCGACTTCTCGATGGATCGAACGAAGTGTCGCGATCTCCTTTTCTAATTCTTTCTCAAGATATTCATGACGTCGCCCCAGCTGCCGCTCAAAGACGCCCGGCCGCGCCTGCCATGAGAGAGCAATCCATGTGAGAAATGGCGGACGCTCGCGCTGGCTGGTCCACTCCTCGCGCTCCAGAGCATCGGCTAAGGAAGCCCGTCCCGCCGCATTCGTGGCGAACACGTTGCGTTCCGGTCCTGCCGCAAGCCCGGTGCTGTTCGCGCTTCGGATCAATCCCAAACGCACCAGCTTCTCGAGCGAGTAATACACCTGCGGCCGCGAGATCCCCGCCCAATCGCGTACCTGCCGGCGCTCCAACTCCAGATTCACCTGGTATCCATGCATCGCACGCTCCGCCAACAGGCTCAGCAGCACCAGGTCCGGAGTGGTCAACTCGGGCTTGCTAGCTCTGGGCATCGCGTGCCTTCCGCAACCGGCTCCAGTACCACCATTGCCGTTGCTCCGCAGGAAGCCGCGGATTCCGTGCCTGAGCCACCGCTGCGCGAAAAACATCGAGACAGCATATGTCCTGTGGCTTCCCCGTAATCTCGCTGAGCCTCTCATAAAGCTTCTCCGGATTACGCCGCGAGAGTTGCGCCACGCTGTGAACGCCAAGCAATTGGAAATCACGAATCATCGCCGGCCCCACAGAACTTAGTTGGTCCAAACGCCGAGCTTTCGCCACCATGGAAATCCTCCTTGACAGGATGCAGAGTGTCAGATATATCTGCCCTAGTCTAAATTAGACTACTGAGATTGGCAAGTTTCATTCTGCCCGCATAGCAAGGAATACATCGATGAATGTGAAGAAGATTACGCCCGTACTCTTCGTCGAAGACATTGCCCCCTGCGTGAAATTCTGGGTAGAGCGTTTTGGCTTCGAGAAGGCCGCTGCAGTCCCCGAGGGCGACAAACTGGCGTTCGCCATGTTGCAGAAAGGCAATGTCGAGTTGATGTATCAGAGCTTTGCCAGCGCCGACAAGGACGTTGGCGCAACGATCTCGCAGGTAGTCCGCAAGGGCCCTACGTTCCTGTACGTGGAGGTAGATAATGTGGAACAAACGATCAATGCCGTGAAGGGCGCCGAGGTGGTGATGCCGAAGCGGACAACCTTCTACGGATCGACAGACATTGGTATCAAGGACCCAGCAGGCCACTACGTCGGGTTCGCACAATTCGCAGCTCCGGCTCAAAAGTGATTGGGCCAAAAAGACGGGGCGCGATCTCTCGCGCCCCCAGCTGAAATCTGCAACCGAAGTTGAAGTGCTGACGCCTGACGCCTGCTTTTATCTCCCTCCGAACCCCGCCGTCTGCATCGACTGACGCGAAATATCGGCCGTCGAAGCGATACCCTGCATACGCAGCTTGAAGTCGTCGGCATTGGAAGCGTTCTCCAGCGCGGTTTCGTAATTGACCAGGCCCGCCTGGAACAGATCCCAGAGCGATTGGTCGAATGTCTGCATACCGTACTGCGACGTACCGGCCGAGATCGCGTCGCGGATCGAGCGCGTCTTTTCCGGCACCAGAATGCATTCCCGGATAAACGCGGTATTGATCGCCACTTCCACGGCAGGCACACGCCCTTCGGCGTCGCACCGCCGAACCAGTCGCTGGCTGACGATGGCTCGCAGCACCGCCGCCAACTGCATACGGATCTGCTTCTGCTCGGGCGGAGGAAAGATCGAAATCACACGGTTAATAGTTTCGACGGCATCCAAAGTGTGCAGTGTGGAGAACACCATGTGTCCGGTTTCTGCCGCATGCAGCGCCGTCTGGATTGTTTCCAGGTCGCGCATTTCGCCCACCAGGATCACGTCCGGATCCTGACGGAGAGAAGCTCGCAGCGCCGCCCCGAATGTGGGCGTGTCTACTCCCACTTCGCGCTGGTTGACGTATCCCTTCTTGTCGCGGTGCAGAAATTCGATCGGGTCCTCAATGGTGACAATATGTTCCGCTCGCGATGAGTTCACGCGATCGACCATTGCGGCCAGAGTAGTCGACTTACCGGAGCCGGTCACGCCCGTGACCAGCACCAGCCCGCGAGGCATATCGCAAATCTGCTCGACAACTTTGGGCAGGAACAACTCGTCCAGCGCACGAATCTTGGTCGGAATGACACGGAGCACCAGTCCGACGTTGCCGCGCTGCTGAAAGATGTTCACACGGAAGCGTCCCAGTCCGGCGACGCCGTACGCCATATCGATTTCCGTGGTCTCTTTGAACTTCTGCTTCTGCCGCGCCGACATCATGCTGAACGCCATATTCAGCATGTCTTCCGCGCTGATGCGGGGCTGGTCCGTCAGGGGTGCTAATTCGCCGTCAATCCGCAGGTGCGGATAGTTTCCAACCTTCAAATGCAAGTCACTGGCTCGCCGTTCCGTCGCAATCCGTAGCAGATCGTCAATATTCATGCGCAAATTCTTCCCATGGAAGCCCATCCCAGGGCGTCCCTGTAGACTCTCAGCATCATCGCCCGAATCGTCACCTTGCCCAAGATGACCTAGGTAACGGCCTCAGGAGTGAATCCGGACACCAGCTGTCTGTGCCGATGCGGATTGAAAAGGTTGCCCGTGCGCTGGCCGGCGCGGAACCTGTGGACTGCTTACAAGACGTGCGCCGTTAGTCGCCAGGCGCCGGGTGTTCCACGCCGCTTCCCTGGCCTTGCCAATTCCGCGCCAGTGCTTCCAGCTGTGCGAGCACTTTCTCGATGTCCTTCATCCGGTCGGTGATTCCGTAGGTGACGGTGGGCGGAATCGTCTGCTCGTAATTGCGGTAGATAAAACGGGCTTCCTCAAGAGTGCGGAGACGCTCGGTCAGGACCCGTGCCGAAATCCCATGCACATTCTTCCGGAGTGCCCCAAACCGCATCGGACCATTCGCGGACAGGGACCATAAGATGTGCATCGTCCAGGGACGCGTCAGCAGCTCCAGCAGGCCGTCGATTGCACAGGGAGAAGGATCTTTGGCAGATCGTTTCATCGCTCGCCCAACCATATTGATTCTCCCCCGGCGTCTACGGGTTCGGTCCCTACTCGATTTCATAACTGTAATCAACTTACTATAAAGTAACGACTATTCCAATACTCCTTACTTATTAATTGTAACCAATACCGGCGGTGCTCATCCAACCAAGTGCTTCCGGAGGGTCTCAATGAAACTACTTCGCATTGACTCGAGCGCCCGCAAGAATTCGGTGTCCCGCCAGTTGACTGCCGATTTCGTTAAGGCGTGGCGCACGCAGTATCCCGACGGAGAGGTCTTCGAGCGCAACCTGGCGACCACGCACCTGCCACCTATCACCGACGAATGGGTGCAGGCCGCATACGCTGCTCCCGATAGCCTTTCGACCGAGCAGCGGCTCGTACTTTTGCCACATCCGACGCACTGATCGAAGAGCTTCGTCAGGCGGACGTCATGGTGATCGGCGCTCCGATGTACAACTTCGCAATCTCCGCGCCGCTGAAGGCATGGATCGATCAAGTCGTCCGTGTCGGTCAGACAGTTCTGTGGGCAGCGTCCGGTCCGCAAGGACTACTGGCGGGGAAGAGAGTGTACGTAGTCACATCGCGCGGTGGCGCATTCCGTCCCGGCACCCCGGCCGAGAGCTTCGACCATCAGGAGCCCTATCTTCGTCATATCTTGGCTTTCATGGGGTTGACCGACGTGACCTTCATTCACGCGGAAAACCAGAAGCCCGGCCCGCAAGGGGAATTGGTCCGTGCCGCCGCCGTCGTGAAGATTCAGGAACACGCCTCGCAGGTTTGCGTCAACGCAGTGCAATAACAACAAAGTTCAGATTTCTTGGAAAAAGGAGATGCCCATGGCTACAGCTAGCGCCATCCCAAATCATTCTCTCGTTCACTAACACAAGTTCAGTCTCGGCTCCCCTGATTTTTCTCGGGCGTCTGTCTTTCGTTCTGATCTTCCTGATGGCGGGCTTCACGCATCTAGCCAAACAGACCATCGCCTATGCTGCGTCGCAGGGCGTGCGCCGGCAGCGTCCGTCCTCGTGCCGTTGTCAGGCGTGATCGCTCTGATCGGATCCCTTTCGATCCTGCTCGGCTATCGGGCTAAGCTCGGCGCATGGCTGATCGTGATCTTCCTCATCGGCGTTACGCCCTTGCACAAATTCTGGGGCGTTTCCGACCCGATGATGCAGCAACTGCAAATGGCTATGTTCATGAAGAACATCGCCGTGCTGGGCGGGGCCCTGCTGATTACTCAGTTCGGTTCGGGACCTTGGAGCCTCGACAACCGTAAGAGGTAAAAAGAACTGAGGGTGCCCCACTTCTCGCCGGATTTGCCAGAAGTGGGAGGCTCCCGTCGACCAAAGCATGTCTAAGAATCTCGCCTTATCGAACTGCATCGTGCATAAAAAAGCCGCCCCTTCACCCCGGGCGGCTCAAGTCCAAGAATCTACAGAACTACGCAACAGCCTGCGTCGGGGGTACGAACGGCTCGTCATAGCTTCCCCCATAGATCTTAGGCACCTTCGATCCCATGGGCCGCAGATAGGTCGCAAGTTCTCCCCGGTGATGGATGCTGTGATTGTTGAGAAAACCAAGATAGAAGACAGCGGGCATATTAAAGACCCCCAGGAAATCGACAGCTGTCATCAGTTGCTCGGCTGAGAGCGCCTGTACGCGGGCAATGCCGCGCTTCATATTCTCGTCGTACCAGGCCACGATTTCCGAAATCGTCTGCGGCTTGTTGGCGCGCGCGCCCATCTCGAATTTCTGGTCAGCAATGCCGTCGAGGAATTGCACGTCAGTATTTGCGATGTGCCAAGCCAGTTCTTTCGCGCTGCGGGCATGGGGATCGGGACGGTAATCCGAGGCACCATCCGGGACAGCACTCAACACGCGTTTTGTGCATTCCGCTTCGCGGGCGATGCCGTCGAGCATCACCGCGCGCATACCAAGAGCAAATTCTGGAGTCAGTCCTTGGGACATAGTCTTCTCCTTTGTGCAGGATGTTTTTTATGTGTGGGTGAAAACAACTGAGGGGCGCCCGTTTCGCGCCCCTCGCATAGATGAGCCTGTATAACCAGGCGTCGCAAATTATACGCCTACGGGTTGTTTGCTTCGGACCGGGACTGGAGTCAGCCAGCCATGGCGGTCGCTCTTTTCCCCGCGCACGATGGCGTAGAACTCTTTTTGCAGCGTCCTCGTGACCGGGCCCATGCCGCCGTTGCCTACTTTGATCTTGTCAACCGACCGGATCGGCGTGACCTCCGCCGCCGTACCGGTGAAGAAGACCTCGTCGGCGATGTAGAGCATCTCGCGCGGAATCATCTGCTCGACGATCGGGATATTCAGATCGCGGGCAATCTGTAGCACCGAGTCGCGCGTAATTCCGGGGAGCACGGAATTGCCCAGGGGGGCCGTGATCAGCTTGTCGCGATGTACCAGGAAGAGATTCTCGCCCGAACCCTCACTGACGAATCCACTGGCATCGAGCGCGATACCTTCGACGTAGCCGTTCGCAAGCGCTTCCATCTTGATGAGCTGCGAGTTCATGTAATTTGCGCCCGCTTTGGCCATCGCAGGCAGAGTATTGGGCGCAAGCCGCGTCCATGACGATACGCAGACCTCCACACCTTCGGCGTCGCCACTGAGATATTTTCCCCAGGGATAATTGCAGATATACACCTCGACCGGGCAGGTCAGCGGGTTCACCCCGGCGTCGCCGTATCCGCGGAAGACCACCGGGCGGATGTAGCAGGGCCATGCCCCGTTGTGGCCGATGGTCTCGACCATGGCGCGCACCAGTTCGTCCCGCGTGAACGGGAGATCCATTCGATAGACCTTGGCAGAATCGACGAGCCGCTGCATGTGTTCCACGGCTCGAAAAATCGCAGGCCCGGAGGGCAGTTCATAGCAGCGGATCCCTTCAAAAACAGAAGAGCCGTAATGGACGACGTGCGACATGACGTGCAGGGTCGCGTCGTCCCAGTTAATCAGTTTCCCGTTGTGCCAGATCTTGTCGGTCTTATGGATGGACATCAACACTCCTTGTACAAGCCTCAATTATAGCCGAGGCAATGTAGACGGCAGTCGTCAGCAAGTCTCGTGTAGTGGCGGATGCATGCGTCCGCCCCTCGAACGGGCACCCAATTTTCCGCTTGCAAATCCGCTCTGATGCGAGATAATCCCATCCTTCTTCCCCGACAAGTTCTTCCCCTGCGAACCTGAGCCTAAAGTCGTGTATGCGCGGCTGTGTGCCGGGTGTGTTTCCATCCGCTGTCAGCATTTTTTATGGAGGAGCGTTCCATGCCGAAACGCCTTGCTATTACCATCTCCGGAGCAGTTTCTTTGGGTTGCTTTGAGGCGGGCGTGCTGTACGAGGTGCTTTCCGCGATTAAACAACACAATCAAAACGAGGATACGAAAAAAGATCCCAACCAGCGCATCGAAGTGGACGTCTTGACGGGAGCTTCGGCCGGCGGAATGACTGCGACGATTGCAGCACAGAAGCTGATGTTTGACGCCACCGCGCTCGACGGCGCCTACCAAAATTCCTTTTATCGCCCATGGGTTTTGGATGTCGACCTGGAGGGCTTGCTGGCCCTGCAGAGCGCAGAAGACCCAACCCACTCCATTCTCTCGTCCGATTTCGTCGAGACGATTTCGCGAAAATATCTTACGCAGAGATACCAGTCGCACATCGTCCCCGCCGCCACACGACATGCCGCCGCCGCGGATCGCATCCACCTCGGGCTCGCCCTGTCCAACCTCAACGGAGTCAATTACTCCAAGCCAACGTTTCCTTCCGGAAGCTTCAACTACACGCGATACCAGGATCAATTCAGCAAGAAAATTGAAGCCGACAGTGACCGTGAAGACGTCTGGGAGCCCTTGCGCAATGCCGCCGTTTCCTGCGGGGCGTTTCCCTTTGCTTTTCGCATGAAGGAGTTATTCCGCCATCGCAGCGAATACCCGGATGCCGATCCCGCCGCTTTTGGCTCGGAAGTCGAGACGTTCACTTATACCGATGGCGGCGTATTTCAAAACGAGCCGCTGGGCATGGCGAAAAACTTCGTCGATGACCTTGATGACCATCTGAATGTGGACACGCGCTTCTACCTCTTTGTCTCTCCAGGAATCCGCAGCGCGAGCAACGATCTGACTTTCGCGGAGCGAAGAGCGAATTACCGGGGCGCGGCCGTCGCCTTGGCAAAGAGCGTCTTTCAGCAGGCACGTTTCCATGACTGGATCACGGCAGAAACGGTCAACGCCCAAGTGGATCTCTTTAACCGGCGGGCGATTGGTCTGAAAGACGCCATCGTGAAGAATCAGGTCTCCCCGCAAAGCCTCAACGCAGTGGCCGATCAGTTGCTGCCCCTCTTCTTCAATCCGAACGATCCTCAGAGGACCCACGACCGGGACGCCGCCGAGATTCGACTGAAAAACCAGTTTGCCCGCGAGTGTGGTCAGCTGGGAGCCAGTGCCGATGCCTGGATCAAATCCATTCTCGTCTTTGAGACCGCGGCGGGGTTAGGCGACCGCGATGAAATGGTGATCTGCTCGATTACAGCCGCCGACTCCGAACTGGCCAGCGGTGCGGTCGCCGCATTTCTGGGTTTCTTCGACCAGCGGTATCGCGATCACGACTACGATGTCGGCCGCACCAAGGCGCAGGCATTTCTCGCCAATCCGCCTGCTGGCTTGGGGCCCATCCGCTCGAATCCGGAGCCTGTCCGCCAGATTGATCATTCGCTCGACGGACTGCAACTGGGAGCCGTGGACATCGACAAGCGAAAACGCGTGAAAAGCCGCCTGCGCGACCGTGCGCACACCATTTTGCAAGAGCTGGGAGTCCCAACCGCGATCATCCGGGAAACTATCGATCTGGCTCTGATCTCGCCGCAGCTCGATAAGATTCTGATGCTCTAACACGAACGGGACCGCCGAGGCTGTCCCGACGTTGATTTAGCGCCTAGCGCGGTCTAGTGTGTGCCTGCCGGCGGAGGCGGGTTTAGCGATGCCTGGACAGTAGCCGTCGGCAGTTCGTCGCCACGGAAGTATTTCGGATTGTCCTTTGAGCCGTCCTTAAAGTTCGCCGACTTCATCTCGGGCATAGCCGTAAACGGTTTCGAATAGTCGTTGGCCGCGTTCCAGAACAGGAATCCGATGCCGCCTTTTTGCCTGGCCACCTCCACCTGGATTTTTATGTATTCAGGAGAATACGTTTTCGTCCGCCAGTGGAAGGCTTGCAGCCAAGGACGAATCACTACGCCGGAACCTCTGGTGATGAGCTCGAAGCGGTCCATGGATTCGCCAATGAAATGCGCTGGCTCATCCCCGGGGTGCTCGATTCCGTCCATGCCGAAGAAGTGCGACGGGTAGATCATGGGGCTCAGCACGTCACAGTGTTGTGCCATGTGAACGATGTCCTGACCGGTATGCGACAGGTCGATCGGACGCTGCCACGCCATCACACCGAAGACGTCAAGGCTTAGGAGGACCCCGGTGGGGTGGAGCTCGCCATAAGCCTTCTTCAGGAAAGCGGTAATGACGTCGGAGCGTTGCGGCCCACGAGGCTGGGGAGCGGCTTTCGCCGTCTGACTCTCAGCTTTCGGCTTCCGGCTCTTGGATTTCTGGGCTCCAGGTTTCGCGCTCTGGCGATCGGCTTTGGCGCTCTGCACTTCCTCTTTTTGACTGGCAAGTTCCGGGACGTCGAGCGTCAGGTTCTCCGCTTGGGATTCCGCTGCCGCCTTTGGCTGGTCTTTTTGGAAGACGAACGTCGCATCTTTCTGGTCGCCTTCAGCGGGAAAGCGCACGTAATCGAATTGGATCTCGTCCACTCCTAGCCCGGCTACGTATTTTGCCAGGGCGATGTCATAATCCTGCACTTTGGGGTTCGAAGGGTCGGTCCAGACCAGCTTGCCATTCTCCCGCCAGGCGGTGTGATTCTTTCTCGACTGGACCGCCAGTTCGGGATGATTGACGACCAGGCGCTCGTCGCGGAAAATCGCGATTCGGGCGATCGCGTGCATGTTCTGCTGGTGCAGGAAGTGAACGAGCTTCGGGACATCGTGAACATAAACTTGATGCTGTCCCAGCAGCGGGTGTTCGAAGGGGATCATGACGCTACCGTCGGAGTCTTTGATATCGAAGACTACGGCATTACCTCCCACTTCACGCCAGTGTTTGATCACCCGCAGGCCGTGCTCGCTGCCGGCCATGAATCCAGTCAGATAAATGGCCCGGACTTCGAAATCCTTAGCCACTGGAATAGCCTTCTCGAGGATCGGGGCGGCGAGAATCCCCGGGATGACGATGGGTTCGTTGGCCTTTAGCAAATTGGAGGAATCGGACTTGTGATTAACTTGCCGGATCGCCTCGGCGAGTTCGGACGACGTCAGGTACGAGGTCTTTGAAAGATAGCGATGGGCGATCGTGGGGATAGCTTCTCCGCGCTTGGCGGTGTAGACTTCCGTGCCTGGCGCGGCAATAGGTTTCGGATCGGGGATCGACGGCTTGGTTGTGATGCTGGTGGTTTGCAGTTTGCCGGTGTTCTGCTTGGCAACGGCTGGCTTCGCGTTTTGCACGGTTTGAGCCTCAGCCACGAATTCACTGGCTGAGTGTGGTGCCAGCCGCCATGCGGCGGCCCCGAAAAGAAGACAAGAAGTTCCCGCGATGATGCGGACAGACGAAAGGCGCAAGCGATCCTCCCCGTTTACAAGGCGATAGTAGAAGTGGGGTCGGGTTACCGCTAGTTACGGGTGGAGTAACACGGTTGGGCGTAGTGGGGCAGTCCCAGTTCTCGGTTCCCGTGATGCTGGATGGGTTGAACTTGTTGCATTGCTCAGGCCATGCGCCGTTTCGCCTGCCGCCTCACCCGAGATGCCTGAGCTGGGGGGCTGTACATGTTCCTTCCGTGATGCTGCAAAGTATTTCCCTCAGAGTCGCAGAAGGGCGAAAGCGCGAGGTGGAGAATCTTAGCCCGCGGATTCTAACTCGACGCGAATAAAAGACTTCTGGACTGGAAGGATTTCCGGGGAGCCATGGCGAGGCGTTTGCTTATTCCCCAACAGCCAGACGCAACTTGATTCCTGGGAAATCTGGGGGCTTGCAGGAGGTAGGTCCGAAAAACGACGTTTAGCCTACAAAGTCCGAAAATACATCTAATAGAAGAGCCTAAACGGCCGAAAGGAAAGGTCCCGGAAGTCGCGGACAAGGGAATTATGAGAACGAATCTCGCCACAGTACTCGATCCGCACCGACGCAGCAATGACGCAGGAGAATTTGAAACCGCCCTCCACCGCCGGATCGTAGGACAGGACCCGGCGGTCGAAAAAGTAGTAGAGATCTATCAGATGTTTCTGGCGGGATTGAATCCCCCCGGGCGTCCCGTGGGCAATCTGTTGTTCCTCGGTCCGACGGGTTCGGGAAAGACACGCGTGGTCGAGGCGATGGCCGAGGCTCTGTTTGGGGATGCGAGGGCTTGCATCAAGATCGATTGCGCCGAATTCCAGCATTCACACGAGATTGCCAAGCTGATTGGATCGCCTCCGGGATATCTGGGACATCGCGAAACGCATCCTCTGCTCACGCAGGAAGCCCTGAATCAATGGTTCACGGAAAAGCTAAAGCTCTCGATTCTGTTGTTTGACGAGATCGAGAAGGCATCAGACTCGCTGTGGCAGCTGCTGTTGGGGATTCTCGACAAAGCCACCCTGACGCTGGGCGACAACCGCCGCGTCGATCTGTCGCAGTGCATCATCATTATGACGTCGAACCTCGGGGCCGGGGAGATGATGAACTTGGCCGATGGCGGGTTTGGATTCGCGCCCCAAGCCTTTGAAGTGGACGAGAAGTTCGACGACAAGATTCAGCGGACCGCGGTCGAGGCGGCGCGACGGAAGTTCACGCCGGAGTTCATGAATCGCATCGACAAAGTGGTGGTTTTCAAGACCCTGCGCGATCAGCACCTGTCGCAGATCCTCGACATCGAACTCGGCATGGTGCAACAGCGCGTTCTGATGGCCGCCGGCACCAATCAGTTTGTGTTCAACTGCACGTCGGCCGTGAAGGAGTTTTTGCTGAAGGAAGGCACGGATCCACGGTACGGTGCGCGGCACTTGAAGCGGGCCATCGAACGCAATCTCGTGTTTCCTTTGGCGAACCTTGTGGCGACCGGGCAGGTGAAGCTCGGGGATTTCGTCCGCATCGACATGGCCTCCGAGAACCAGATGATCTTTGTGAAGGAAGCCGAGAATGCCATGGCGCCGGCGCTGCTGGAGCGCTATGGTGCGGCGGTCAATCAGCCAACGGCACGCGGAGCACGTGCGGTGGCCAATGGACGACGCGATTTTGGAGCTCCATCTCCAGGGCTGGCGGAGAGTAAGTAAGCGACTAGCTGGTAGCTTCTGGCTAAAAACTTTTTTCCTTCTCGCTTGACCGCATCTCGCGAGACGTTCTCACTACGGCGCTGGGTCTTCCGGCGCCTTTTTTTATCGCAGGCATTCCGCGCCAGAATCCAAACAAGAGGGAATCCGGATCTCACACCGGCATACACGGCTTTGGATAGGTGACGAACATCACATTCGTGCTGCCACTTCGAGCCCTAGGATGATGAGCGAAATTCATTAAGGCACTGAGCTTCGGATCCCACACACGCCGAGCAGAGAGTAAGCAAATGTCACTCAAGACTCTGTCGTGGATCCTTCTTGCCGCGCTCGCGGTTGGCGCCGTTCTGCGATTCAACGATTGGGCCCCGTATCAGTTGCAAGCACCGCTGGCCTATGCGGGAATCGTCGCAGCACTCCTAGGTCTGGCCAATGTGGCGATTGCTTTTCGCTTCCTGGGATTCCATAAACGAGCCATCGGCGCCGCGGTTCTCGTTGGTGGTGTGGCGCTAACTCTGGCGTCTCTTTCCCGGCGGCCTCGATGATGCGTGTTGCCCAACCCAGAACCCGTGTCGATGAGATCATGCCCGACTACCAGTTCTCCGACAGGCACGCGGCGAGCATTCACGCCCACCCGAACGGGTGATGCACGCTGTTCCCGACTCCACGTTCGGCGACAGGAAGTCCCGGACCAGCCTTCGAAAATTCGCGCGGCGGGTGGTCCACACTCCCCGCCGAAACACGTGTGCTGGCGACCGACGATCTCACCCAGCCGCGGCATGGGTCGTTATTGGCGATTGATGGTCCCCCGGAAGCGGCCAACTCCGCCGACCAATGGCTGGACCGTATAAAGCGAAGAGCCGAGACCGAGCAGTGAAAACCCGTAACACCAGAGAAAATCGTGTAGCCGCGGACGCATTCGTCCGCCAGCAAGCGACGCTAGCCAGTGCACGCGAACAAACGACATGCAGGCCACAGAAAACTCGTGCCGGGACAGCCGCCTCGGCTGCCGTGCGGCCAAGTTTCATCGGGCTCGGATTTACTGCCGGCATCTGGTTTGAGGCACTGCTCCTGTGGACCTCGAGCTTCCCTTTTCCGACTCTATTTTTGGCTCTGTGGCTTCGGCGGATCGGCAGCCCCTGATGGTGCCGACGTAGCCGGCGCAGCAGTATCTTCCGGCGCATCCTTGGCAGGCAACTTCGCAGCATCCTTCACGATGGCTGCGGCGCGGTCCTTGCTCGTATTGCACGCTGGGTCGTTGATGCGGCATTGCGCCAGCGTGTACTTGCAGCCGCAATCGCAACTTTCTGCGTTGAGCTTGTGTAACACGCTCACGCGCTGTTCCGGCGTTAATTTCGAGGTGTCCACCCCCGGCAGCATGGTCGCGCGGTCCGCGTGCGTCAGAAACACTTCACCGGTATCTTCAAAGGTTTCGACTCTCGCCGGAACGGGCATATCCAGCAGCGCGCGCGCTTCGATTTCGTACAGCGCCGGGTTGAACAGCCCGACATGCTTCTGCACCACTTTGCTGTCTCGATTGATGACGAACAGCGTGGGCAGCGCACCGATGCCTCCATAAGCCAGGCGCACCGGGAGCGACGTCATCGCCACTGGATAGTTGATGCCCTGGCCTTTCACGAACGCTCGCAGTTGCTCGGGGTCGTCGTCATCCACATCCATGCCGATCACCTGCAAGCGGTCCTTATATGCCTCCTGAAGTCGAATCAGGCTGGGGATTTCCGCGCGGCACGGTCCGCACCAGGTGGCCCAGAAGTTCAGCAGCACCACTTTGCCTTTGTACGCTTCCAGGCTGAGTTCGTTACCGTTGACATCTTTGGCCTTGAGGTCCGGCGCAGGATCGGGATTGCGCACGAAGCGGATGACCATTTGCTGTTGCTGCTGCGGTTGTTGTTGCGGTAGCTGCGCGTGCGAGTCCAGCGGCATTAGCGCCAGCCCCAGGCCCGCCAGCGCGCGCACTGCCACCGTGATTCGCAGAGTCTTCCCGGGTTGGCGCATCTGGCTCATGGGGCCTCTAGTAGAACATCATAATTCGCTCAGACCTACCTGCAGAGTTGAGGATACATCTGCCGTAGCTGGCCGCACACCTTCTCGAAGTCCCAGGCATAAATGCCGTAGCCTGTTTTTTCCCGGTTCATTTCAATATTGAGCTCAGAGGTAATAACTGTGCCGCGGGCTTTATTGGTGGATTTCAGGACGATCGAGCGTATTTCTGAAGTCAGGATGATGACGTTTGGTGTGGACCCGAGTTGTGAGTCTGGCACCGTTTGCAGTGGTTCTGGAATCTGCTTGCGTAAACGGCGTCCCGACAGGGTGACGAGGTCCGCCATCAGCTGTGCCTTCACTCCCAGGACAACGGGGCGGGTATCTTTCGAGTAGGCCATCGCTGCCGCCGTCAGGAAACTTTGCGGCACGGCCACAATGGCGTCCTGCAAACAAACCAAATACCAACATTTGAAGCCAAACGCTGTGGAAGCCGGGCCTACAATGATCCGGTCCCCTGTGCGTGCGGTTGCGAATGCTGTCCCCGGCATGCGGAGTTTAGGATGGCACGTGCACGACATCGACGTCGATAGTTCCGACAAAGACTCGGATTACCCCGGTAATCCACCGGAGGTTCGTCGCACAACGCAAATCCCACCCGGCCAGGTCGATGAGCGAACTGAAGATGCCACAGGAAAAACCACCCGGCATTCTTTTCCTTGCAAAAACGTCAGGTAAAAATCGGCTCATCACGCTCCTTTGCGGACTTGTTGTTTCCGGCAGTAACTACCTCAAGTGGAGTTTTTCATGCGGGACGAAGTGATTCGCGCTGTTGAAGCGCATCTGAACGGACTTGGAGCAAGGGATCTAAGTGCTTCGCCATTTCACGAAGATGTCGAGTTTGTGAGACCGATTGGCCTCCAATGAAGGGGGCACGCACCGTTCGTGCAGTTTTCACCGGATTTTTCCCGACGATAAAGGGCATCAACATCAACCGGCATGTAGTCGATGGCGAGTGGTGTGCCGCCGTCTTTGATTTCGATACCACGTTCGGCACCATTCCAATGGTCGACTCGTTTCACGTAGTAGACGGGCAGGTCATGTCGATTCGCGTGCATTACGACCCGGCCCTTTTTGGAGGGCATGAGCAGGGCCGCGCCTACACCCCCATCCTAAAACTGCCTCCTGGTTGCTGACGTATCGTAGGTTGCGCTCAAAATCGCCAGCCGCCGGATTGGAATGTAAGAGAGGTGTTTCACCATCTGATAAGTACCGAACCAACTGATAGCTCGGAGTACTTCCCGTTTTGCTAAAAATAACCGGTCCAAATCTGTTTGCACCTTATTTCAGCGCAAGCACCTTAATAATCAAACAGTTTGGCCGGTTATTTTCGGCTTAGCTGGTCCAATCTGTGCACGCGCCCTTAAAT